>SKEY01001429.1_pt1 | contig 30971 bp, 30 predicted proteins | sample 4843871 | NCBI WGS metagenome assembly SKEY01 (sample SAMN11008797, study PRJNA524170) | human gut metagenome | biome: Human fecal sample; material: Feces; isolation source: fecal sample from pouch patient p36 | host: Homo sapiens | place: Israel: Tel-Aviv | collected 2016-12-04 | reverse complement strand
AGTTAAAGCAGATCGGGAACAGCGTTTCCAACGTGGGCAGGCTGTTAGCCGGGAAAGGCACGAAAGAAGTATCAGACGAAAAACCGGGTGTCGGTCTGACAAGGGTTATCAACAAGCCTGTAAAAAAGACGGTGGAGCATCTTCGGAAAAGGATTGACGGGGCGGATAAGGCGTGTGAAACGCTGGATCGGCTCGCTGAAAGTCTGGATGCCGGGAAGGAAGCGGAGAAAGGCGGGCGGGTGTCCGTAAAGGATAAGCTGTCGCAGATGAAGTCAAAGGCAGACCAGCAGAAGAAAGCGCCGGAGCCGGATAAGGAAAAGCCAAAAAGCAAAGAGGAATGTTTATAAAACAGCAAATAAAAATATCCAGAGCGGGGACAGAGGGGGAAACTTATCTGTCCCTGTTTTTATGGAGGAAAAGGAGATATAACGGTATGGCAGATGTGAGAACGGAAAAGCAGAAAGTAAAGGAGATAACGGACAGGCTAGAGGAAGGCTTGAAGGAATTATTTGAAGGGGAGAAATATAAAAGCTACCTGAATACTATGTCAAAATTCCACAATTACAGCGCAAACAATATCCAGCTCATAGAAATGCAATGCCCTGACGCAACCTACGTTGCCGGGTACAAGGCATGGCAGAAAAATTTTGAGCGCCATGTGAACAGGGGAGAGAGGGGTATCCGTATCCTTGCGCCCGCACCTTATAAGATTAAGGAAGAACAGGAGAAGATTGATCCGGTAACAAATGAGCCTGTGCTTGACCGGGACGGGATGCCCGTCATGGAGGAAGTGGAGATAAAGATACCCGCCTTCCGTGTTGTGACAGTGTTCGATTATTCCCAGACGGACGGAAAAGAACTTCCCGGACTTGGCGTAAGCGAACTGCATGGAAACGTGGAGAATTACCGGGATTTTATGGAAGCGCTCAGCCGGGTTTCTCCCGTACCAATCCACTATGAGGGCATGGAGGGTGACAGGAAAGGCTATTTTATTGATTTAAGCCACCCTATCTCTATTAAGGAAGGCATGGAAGAAGTGCAGACCGTAAAAACCGGAGTCCATGAGGTGGCACACGCAAAGCTCCATGCAAAGGAAGTGGAGCAGGAAACAGGTTTTTCCAAAGACCGGGAAACAAAGGAAGTCGAAGCCGAAAGCATTGCGTACACCGTATGCCAGCACTTCGGGATTGACACGTCCGATTATTCTTTTGGGTATATTGCCGGATGGAGCAGTGGAAAGGAGATGCCGGAGTTAAAATCTTCCCTCGATACGATACGCCGGACTTCCTCGGAACTGATAAAGGGGATTGAAGCGCAGCTTCTGGAGATGGAAAAGGAACGTGCTGCAGAACAGGCACAGGAGGACATCATTCTGCTTGTGGCAAATACAGACCGTTCAGAATATGACCTTTTGAGCGTAAAGGGAATGGAACGGACAGAACTGATAAACCTGTTGTCCGGCATGAAAGACGATGACAGGCAGAGTGTGGAAGCTTACCTTGAAAGAGCCGGGGCGTGGGTAACGCTGCTTGGGAACGAGCGCAGTGAGGAAGTGGAGGAATTTCATTTAGACTATGCTTATAATACCGACACAAATGAGATAACCGATTATAAGGCATTACAGGAAGAAAGGGAAAGAGCAAATGTCCCGGTTGAATATGGCGATGTGATTGTGAGAATCTCCATGCCTGAAAACGGGGAATACGAAACCATTAAAATCACAAATATGCAGTCGGAAGTGCAGAACGCTTTATATGATATGCTGTTCCCGGAAGAAGATGTGCGGCAGGAAAGCGTTACGGATTACCTGAAAGAAAAAGGCTTTGAAATTGTTCCGATTATGAGAAGCGGCGGTCTGAATGACGGTTATCCACAGTTCTATGATTTTGATATAGATGTGGCAAAAAAAGAGGTTCATGCCGCTTCGGAGCTTCCGGCAACGGTACAGGCGGAGCAGCTCATTAACCGCATGGAATTTCACAGGATGGTATATGACAGTGATGAGCGCAACCTGATTATGAACCATGCGTATAAGCTGGACGATATGTATGCCACAACTTCCCTTGCCCATTCCCTTGCGGAGCAGAAAGACGATTTATCGTTGCTTTTGGAAACAATCAGTGCGGCGGAGAAAGAAATTGATGCCCTTCCGGACGGAATGGTGGGACTGTCGGAGATGCACGAATACGGGTATTCATGGGATGAAATGCTCCCGCTGACAAAAGACAGGGCATTAGAACTGTTCGGGGAAGATGTGGCGGTGTACCGGCTCCATGCGGACGGTTCGGAAACGCTCGTGGAGGACAGTGCGGCATTACAGGGGCATGAAGGATTGTTCGGCGTGGAAAAAAGCGATTGGAGCGCCTATCTGGAATACCAGTCCATGAAACATGAATTAGAGGAAAGCGAACCGAACCGGGAAGCACAGCTTTTATATGGCAGAGAGGACAGGTTTGGCATCTATCAGCTTAAAGATACGGAGGAAACAAGGGATATTCGTTTTATGGCGATGGACTATCTTGAAATGGAAGGTATCCCGGTTTCCAGAGAGAATTACACTCTGGTCTATACCGGGGAACTGAAGGCGGGTATGAGCCTTGATGATATTTTTACAGAGTTCAATGTAGACCACCCGGCAGACTTTACCGGGCATTCCCTTTCTGTCAGTGATGTGGTGGTGCTGCATCAGGACGGGGAGAACACAAGTTACTATGTGGATTCCGTTGGTTACAGGGAGATACCGGAGTTTACAAAAGAACTTTCCATATCAGCGGAAATCAGCACCGAAAAATCCCCGGTCATGGAGGAAACAGCAGAAGAAAATGTAGCAGAGCCGGACAATGATAAAGTTTCCTACTATGTCATTGAGGATTTATCCACATGGGCGGAGAACAGCCCGGAAAAAAGCAAGCTGGAGCGTTTTGACAGCCTTCCGAAAGCGATAACGAAATTTGCAGAGTATCAGGGGAAAAATACAGAGGATAAGCCGGATATGGCAAGGGCAACTTTCGGATTTAATGTCAATGGCAGCGAATTTGACCTGATCCATGTCAGAAACCATGAAAACTGTCTGTCACTGGATTTTACGCACAGCAAGGCGGCAGGGGAAAGCAGCCGCTTCATGGACGATTTACAGACTTTATATGATAAGGTCGGCTTTGACAAGGTAAGGGTTCACCGGGAAATGTCACCGGAGGAAGTGAAGGATTTTGTAAAACAGCGGTTTGAGCATCAGCTAAAAAGCAGCGGTCTTGATGATGTTTCCCTTTATATGGACAGGTTTGATGCGCTTTATGAACAGGGGAAAATGGAACACCTGATGCCCACAGCTAACCAGAAACAGATCGTGGAAGATGTACCGTTCATGGAATGGGAAAATCCGTACATAGATACCACTGTCAGGGAAGCGGAAAAGGTGGAAACGGAGCTTGCGTTTCAGTTGGCAGACCGTTATATCAGTATTCAGGAAGCCAGCGAGGGGTATGATTATACAATTTACGATATGGATTACCGGGAACTGGACGGAGGTGTGTATGATAACCCGGATATTACCATAAGACAGGCTCTTGATGAGATTGTGGCAGATTTGAAAGAACCGGCGCACAGGAGCGCTCTGGAAGGTAGCATACAGGCAGACGATGAACTGATACCGATTGATTATGACGGATTGGTAGAAAAAGCGGAACAGGCGGAAATGGCGCATCTTGAGGAACGCATCAAAAAGGAAGTGCCGGAAGCGGCGGAAAGCAGAGCCATAGCCGATTTTAAAGCCCGTACAGAGGAATTATTTAACGGTATCAACGGACAGACACAGGGAGATATAGAACTTACCGTATACGCCTATTTACAGTCCAAAATTGACGAGTATGGCATGGATATAGAGCTTGTGGACATGGCGGTGTCTGGGAGCAGATGCAGAGGTCTGGAGCAGGAAAATTCTGACCTTGATGTGGCGGTGGAATACCGGGGCGGGGAAACGGAGGATTCCCTGTTCAATACCTTTAATGAGGACGGTCTGCGCATCGGCGGCGTGAAGGTTGACATCAACCCGATCACAGAAGGAAAGACCGGAACGCTTGGGCAGTACCTTCCGGGCGTGGAAGCCTATCTTGAGGAAAAACGTGCCGCCATGCAGGAGAAAAGCGCAGAGCAGGCACAGGAAGAAAAACAGAAGGTCATTACCCTTACGGTGGCAGAGTGCGGGGAGTTCCACAACCTCGGAGAATACCATGAGGGGATAGAAAGCGTGGAGGAAGCAGTCGCTGTTTTTAGCCTGATACCGCCGGAGAGGATGAACGGTATCCGAAGCATCGGCATCAATATTCATACGGAAGGGACGGAAGCGTATGAGGACACGCAGATGGATATTGTGTCGGGCAGGACTGCCGACTTGGAGATTCTGGACTATGTGCCGGATATTACGGACAACCCGAAGGCGGTAGCTGTCATTGCGGAGCTGATCGACAAGATGCCGGATATTGAAGTGCTTGGTTCTTTGGAGAAGTGGCAGGCGGCTTTCCTTGCCGCAGAGATAGACCAGCTTTCGTATGATTATGACACTCATCAGTATAATGATACGGTGGAGGACAGGGAAGCGCAGGTAGCGAATATCACAGAGGACATCAGGAATGGGAATACGGAATATCTGAATGATTTCCTCAATGCCATGATTTCAGACAGCATGAGGGAAGGCATAACGGATATTTTCGGAAAAGGCGCAGAACTGGATGACAGCGAGGGCGTACAGACTGTAAGGAAGGCAAAGGAGCTTTTGGACAGGCTGGCGGAATACAAGCCGCTTGCCAAGATTGAGGAACTAGAAGAATGTAATTACAACATGATTGATAACGTCCTGAACAATGAGAAGCCAAAAGAGGAAAAGGAGAAGCAGACAGGCAGGGTTTCCATAAGGGAAAAGCTGGCGGAGAAAAAGGCGGTCATCGAACAGCGGGATAAGTCAGAAAAGGAAGTCCCGGAAAAGGGGACAGAGAAAAAATCAGAGAGGGAGATATAGGATATGGATAAATTTACGGTGGAAGAAATGAATCTGATGTGTGTGTTTGAGGGGCAGGACAGAACCGGCATGATTGCCGATATAAAGAACGTAATCCCCCACATACAGGACAGCGACATGGTGGAACTTTCAAAACAGGTCTTGGAAAAGCTGGAAGCCGTGAGCGATGAAGAATTTGCAGAGGTGGCGCTGGAAGCGGCGGAGTAATTAACGCAAAACTTTTATAGCATAATTCGACATAACGTGCTATAATTCTCTTAGTCAGATTAGAGCGAGTAGGGATAGTCTGCGGTTGTCCTTTCTGGAAACAGAAAGGAGGTCGGTATGAACACACTTGAGATACTTACACTGCTGCTGGTCATTTTCGCAGCATTAACATACTTAGACAACAGAAACAACCGCAAGTAACGGAAAAGGCTATCCTCTACTGCAATAGAGGACAGCCTGTAATCCGTTGATTTTTAACGCATTATAAGTTTCCGATTGTACAACCGTCGGACGTTCCAATATCCTTCGGGTTCTAAGATGATTATAAACCAACACTGCGAATTTTGCAAGAGGGTTTAGGAAATGGGGGTGCTTCGGCGCTCCTATTTTTTTGCGGATTTGTAGATTATATTACAGGAAAATGGTCTTGTCTGCAAGGATTTTCTTTTGATTTTTATAAAAAGGTATGAATGGATGAGTGGGATTCCGCCGCCTTCGGCGCTGTGGTAATGTGTATAACTCCCTATCTTATGGAGTTGTGGGCAACATTGTTTGCAGGATGTGGGAAAGCTGCACTTTGCTTTTCCATGTCTTGTGAACGGTGTTGTCCATGACGGAATGGGGAGTTATGCACATTTCCACGGTGCTTTTTTAGGCTCTTAACGGGCGATTCTGCGCTCTTTTACCGGGCAGGCGTGTTGTTCCTGTCCGGCTGTTTCTGTGCGTCTTTCTGCGGCTCTGAGCGCCCTAAATACTGGTTCAGGTTCTCCAGTTTCCGGTTCAGGGATTTCAATTCTTTTTCACAATTTTTATAGGTGGCGGTCAGTTCTTTCTTCTGTGCGGTCAGCTCCTGATACTCTGCTTTCATCTTGTCGATATTCAAGCCTTTTAAGGAGATTCCCGCCTGTTCCAGCATACGCCTTGCGCCGCCATAGAGAATGATCTGGCTTTCATGTTTACGGAAATAAGCGTCAGGGTTTTTAGACTTTTTGTAGGCAAGATTATAAGGCTTGTTTGCTTTGTACTGTTCCGCATATTTGATGATTTCGGTAAGGTCTTTGATGCGGTTTTCTAACTTGCGGACAGTCTGTTTTGCTTCCTTCCCGGTGGCGGCTGTGGCGGCAATTTTTTCTTCCAGTTCCTTCATAGAGCCAGCTTCATTGTATGCCTGTGCAGCAATCTTTAGATTTTCAATCGCTGCCCACCTTTGCAGTCCTGGACTATTCTGGAATTTCTCATCAGAGGTGTCAATCAGTTTCCGATTTGCATAATCCCTTTTCGGGATAACCGCTTTCCGTTCCCTCTTTAATGCAATCCGTTCTTTGATGCGTTCTTTTGTGTATTCCCTGCCGAGGGATTTCACGCTGCCACGCACAAAACGGTCTTTGCCAAGCGGACGGAAGGAGATATATTTTGGCGCATCTTCCCCGAAACTTTCTCCCTTTATTTCATAGCCTTTTGCCTTCATCATCAGGAGAAATTCCTCATAGGTGGAGGATGATTTTATGGCGGCATTGATGTCTTTCCTTATCTGCGTTTTCCATGCTGTACCGTTTTTGTCCGACTGCCATTCGTTGTATTTTTTTCCACGTTCCCCGCCGGGGATAATGACGGAAAGGTTATGCTCGCTGCACAGCTCATCGCTCAATTTTCGGATGCGGTAATAGGTCTGTTTACAGTCATGGTATTTGTCGTGTTCAAGGTTGTCCGCCGCACAGAAAATGATGTGGTTGTGGACATGACCTTTATCAATATGTGTGGTGACAACGTAAGAATATTTCCCTTCTAAAACCTTGTCGGCAAGCTCTTTTCCTATCTGGTGCGCTTCTTCAAAACTGACTTCTCCGGGAGCGAAAGCCTGTATCAGATGATAGGCTTTATTCGGGCTGTTTTCCCGGCAGTGGTCTAAGGTGTATTTGAAGTCAATCGCTGCGGTTTCCGGCGCACAGGCATAGGAAGAAATGTAGATACTTTCGTCTGTTTTATCCGGGTTGCAGATGTAGGCTATCGCTTTATCAACGGTTGCTGTGATAGCATGGATTTTTGTGTATGCCATACCTGTTTCATCAACTCCTTTACTTCGTCCATATCTTCCTGATAGACATGGTTTGTGCTGTTAATTCTTTTTGCAATCTGGTTCAGGCTGGAGCTGATCCGTCCAAGCTCCGTATTGTATTCTCGCAAAAAACTGTAATCCACATCATAGACATATCCATAGAGAATCAGCTTCCGGAGGAAAGCCGATTTGCTTTTCATGCCGGACAGTTTAAACTTCTCGTCAAGAATAAACTGCTCTTTATCGTCTAAGTGAAATTCATTGCGGTTGGTGCGTGTCCTGTTTGGCATTTCTGATACTTCCTTTCTGTTTTTGGGTACAAAAAAACTGCTGTAAATTGTCCGGTTTACAACAGTCTGGTTTCGTGTCTGTTCAGTTGTTTTGGATAGAATTATCCATGTGTTATTGTAGCAAATTTGCCAAGAAAGGTCAAGGAGTGGCAGGAGAAAAACGGGAAAAAATCAGAGAGGGTTAGGGATACTTCCCTATGGAAATTTCATCATACGGACGGTAGGGAAGTATGGGGAATTTCGCCCATGTGTCCGGACATGGGCAGTGCTTGCTATTCTTGTCTTTCGACACTCCCGTAGGGTGTGTCGGTGTTCCAATTGTTTAGACAATCTGTTTGGAACACATATAGCTCTTAAATAGAAAATAGTTGTATTTATTCGTTCAAACGTATATAATCATACTGATAGAGATGAAGGAAAGGTAAGTTGAATATGTTAGAGTTTATTTCTGTTTCAGAAACGGCAAGAAAATGGGGCATTTCAGAAAGACGTATACAAAAGTTATGTGAAGAAAGGCGAATAGAGGGTGTAGTAAAATTTAGCCGTATGTGGCTAATTCCCCAAGATGCAGAGAAACCGAAGGATGAACGGATTAAAAGCGGAAAGTATATAAAAAAGCAAAATTAATTCTTTATGATTGGGGCTGATTAACGCCTTTGTTTTTCAATAAGGGTATAGATTTTTATGGAGGATATTTGGAATGAAAAAAATTTTTTTGGTTGAAGATGATAAAACAATTTCAAAAAACTTGATACTGTTACTTCGGTCTGAAGGATTTACAGTAAGTCATGCTTCCACTCAGGGAGAAGCAGTTCAGATGCTTGCAGCAGGTAAATTTGATATGGCGTTGGTAGATATTTCTTTGCCTGATGGAAATGGCTTTGCTGTCTGTACAGAAATCAAGCAGACGCAGGGGATTCCTGTTATTTTCCTAACAGCATCTGGCGATGAAGCCAGCGTTGTCACCGGGCTGAACATGGGGGCGGATGATTATGTTACAAAACCTTTCAGACCGCGGGAATTGATTGCAAGAATAAATGCTGCTCTGCGGAAAGCGGATTTGGAACCTTCCGTTTTTGACAGGAACGGTCTTGTTGTGGATATAACCAGCGGTATTGTAAAAAAGAATGGTAATGAAGTATTTCTCTCTGCTCTGGAATACCGCCTGCTTTTGATCTTTATCAATAACCCCGGAAACATTATCACGAGGGAGCGGCTGTTAGATGAACTGTGGGATGCTGCGGGAGAATTTGTAAATAACAATACACTGACAGTTTATATCAAAAGGCTGCGTGAAAAAATTGAAGATAATCCTGCAAAACCACAGATGATTCTGACTGTTCATGGCATGGGATACCGTTTGGGAGGCAATTATGTTTCGGAATAAAGAGGTTAGGTGGATTGCCATATTATTTTCAGGCATATCGTTTGTCGTGGCAATAGCAGGTTTTAAAATCTGTATGGCGGCAGGCATACTGGAATTTGTTACAGTTAGTATATTGGGAATTGTATTTTATGTATTTACAACGGTGCGTTACAAAAAAATTGCACAGCTTTCAGAACAAATTGACATGGTGCTGCATAATACGGAACACTTATGTATTAACGAAGCGGACGAAGGAGAACTTTCTGTTTTACAGAGTGAGATTGTTAAGATGACCTTGCGGATCAGGGAACAGAATGATGAATTACAGAAAGAAAAAAAGCATCTTGCAGATTCCCTTGCGGATATTTCCCACCAGCTCCGTACTCCGCTTACGTCAGTGAATATTATCCTGTCATTATTGGAGAAAGATACGGATAATAAAGAACAGAGGGCATTGCTCAGGGAAGCAGGGGAATTGCTCAGGCAGATGGATTTTTTACTTACCTCTTTATTAAAGTTATCACGACTGGATGTAGGTATTGTGGCTTTCAAAAAGGAGCAGATTAGTGTGGGCAGATTAGTATCAGCTTCACTCCGTCCTTTTCTGATTTCAATGGAGCTGCATAATATCCGGGTAAAGACGGATATATCGGAAGAGGTAGAAATTTGGGGCGATTCCCATTGGCTTTCGGAAAGCTTTCAGAACATTATCAAAAATTGTATCGAAAGTGTGAGGGATAATGGGAATATTTGGATTGCCTGTGAGGACAATCCTTTATTTACGCAAATCACGTTCCGTGATGATGGGACTGGTTTTAAGGAAGAGGATTTACCGCATTTGTTTGAGAGGTTTTATCGTGGAAAAGATGCAGGGGCAACGGGATATGGGATTGGGCTTGCCCTCTGTCGGACAATTATTATGCGGCATGGTGGGACGATTGCAGCTAAAAATCACCCACAGGGTGGAGCGGCATTTGCCGTCCGTTTTTCAAAATGACAGACTTCTTATAAGGATGTGACGGATCAGTCATAAAAAAGTCACAGAAAAGTAAGTTCAAAATCCTATGATATGGGTATATCAGATTAAAGGAGGCTCATAAAATGGAGTTTTTGAAAATTGAAGATTTGTGCAAGGTCTATGGTAGGAATGAAAATATGGTTACGGCATTAGACCATGTATCTTTGGAAATTGAGAAAGGTGATTTTACTGCTATCATTGGTACTTCCGGCTCTGGGAAATCCACACTGCTTCATGCGATTGCAGGTGTAGACGTCCCTACAAGCGGTAAGATTTATCTGGATGGGCAGGATGTATATGCCCAGAGCAGCGAAAAACTTGCCATATTCCGCAGAAGGCAGGTGGGTCTGATTTATCAGTTCCACAATCTCATTCCGACACTGGATGTAGTAGAGAATATTACTCTGCCGATTCTCATGGATAAAAGAAAAGTCAACAAAGAGCGGCTGGATGATTTGTTGGAACTCTTAGGATTACAGGAACGAAAGACACATTTGCCGAACCAGCTTTCAGGCGGACAGCAACAGCGTGTTGCAATTGGACGTGCCTTGATGAACGCACCGGCAGTTATGCTGGCGGACGAACCAACAGGAAGTCTGGACAGCCGTAATGGGCAGGAGATTATTCATCTCTTGAAAGAAAGCCACCGTAAATACCACCAGTCACTGATTATCGTTACGCATGATGAAAATATTGCTTTGCAGGCAGACCGTATTATCAGTATTGCAGATGGAAAAGTGGTAAGGGATGAGAGGCAGGTGGCGCAGTCATGAATATTTTTCATAAGGTTGCTTTGCAGGGGTTAAAGAAAAACCGCACCCGCACGTTTGTGACAGTCATTGGTGTGGTATTGTCGGCTACACTATTTACAACGGTTGCCACTTTCGGAACATCGCTCATACAGTATTTGATTGATGGCGAAATAGACAAATACGGCAGTTGGTATATTGATTTTGTAAATGTAGATTCGGATTTTATACAGGAAAGGATGGGGGATGCGGGGGTTACGGATACAGTAGTTTTTGAAAATATTGGGTATGCCTTGCTGGACGGAGCAAAAAGCACTGAAAAGCCATATTTATTTCTTGCAGGTTTTACGGATAAGGCGTTTGAGAGGCTGCCAGTCACGTTGATTTCAGGCAGATTACCTGAGAATGATACGGAAATTATGATACCTAATCATGTTTCTGTTAAGGCAGGTGTGCGGATTTCGGTGGGAGAGCAGCTTAACCTTGCGGTTGGCAGCCGTGTAGCAAATGGAAATGTGCTGACGCAGCATGACCCGTACAATCCGGAGGAAATGCTGAATATTGTGGGGAATAAAACCTATACGGTTGTAGGGACTTATGAAAGAGCCGGATTTGAGGAACATGATTCGCCGGGGTATACATTGATTACGAGAACAAAGACGGATGATATGACAGGGTGGTACAATATGTTCATCACGTTGGACAGCCCGCAAAAGGTAAAGGAATATGGAAAGCGTTTCGCAGGTTCAGTTCCTTTCGTCCTGAATGAAGATGTACTGCGTTTTTATGGAGTGTCGAAAAATACCCTGTTTAATGCTGTCATGTTTTCAGTTGGAGGAATATTAGCTGCAATCATCATGATTGGTTCGGTTTTCCTGATTTATAATTCCTTCCATATTTCATTGAATGAACGTATTCATCAGTTTGGCATTCTTATGTCCGTAGGGGCTACTGCTAGACAGCTAAAAAGTTCCGTTATATTTGAAGGTTTTTGTATCGGTGTACTTGGTATCCCGTTTGGTGTGGCGGCGGGTATTGGAAGTGTTGCTTTAGCATTGCCGATTGTTGAAAAAAATTTTGCTACAATTTCCACCAGTAATGTACCGCTTACCTTATCGGTTTCCATTCCGGCGCTGGCTGTGGCTATTATAATCAGCCTGATTACCATTTTGATATCCGCATATATTCCAGCGAGAAAAGCTGTTGCTATTCCGGTGATGGAGTGTATCCGGCAAACTGGTGAAATCAAAACCGAAGCAAAAGATGTTAAAATTTCCAAAATATCTGAACGTATTTATGGTCTGGAAGGAATACTGGCTCTTAAAAATTTCCGGAGAAATAAGCGCCGCTACCGCAGTGTCATATTGTCATTAACTTTAAGTGTTGTGCTTTTTGTAACGGGCAGTGCCTTTGGCAATACCCTGAAAGGAATTGCGAAGGAATTGACTGTGGAAGTTGATGGGGATATTTCATTTTATGCAGACGAAATGCCGCAGGACGAACTTATTACGCTGCACGACAGATTGAAAAATGTTACGGGAATCAGTAAAAGTACATGGCAGGCAGATTTGCTTTATTCGGGAACTGTGAAGGGAATTCCCGATGACTTTGCGGGAGGGCGGTTTCAGGCAGACCGCCAAATACCGATATATGCACAGTTTATTGAGGATGCTGTCTATTATGAATTTATAGAGAGTCTTGGGTTTCCCAAAGAAGAATACAGTGGTCAGGGGGCAAAAGTCCTTGCTGTTATTATGGACACTTCAGAGCATAAAGCTTTTTTCATGGGACAGGAGATGGAATTTACCATTTATTCTGCTGCTGGAGCAAATAACTTTCTGGGCGGGGGAATGGCAAAAACAGTATGCGCAACCATGGTGGATGATTATCCGTTAGATATGCTTACGCTTGATTCTACACCGGAATACTTATTTTTTATGGTGATTCCTTGGTCAATGAAGGCTGATTTTGGCGGATTAACGGGATTCTCTAAATCAGGTCTGACTTTTTGGACGGATACGCCTGCGCAGACAATGGCACAGGTTCAGTCTGAAATTACAGATGCAGGGCTTACCTATGATTATACACTTATAAATCTATCTTCCGCAGTTGATCTGTTTCGGAGCATCACTTTTGTTATAGATGTGTTTATTTATGCCTTTGGCGCTATGATTTCATTGATTGCGGTTGCAAATGTATTTAATACGATTTCAACGAACATCCGCATCAGGAGGCGGGAGCTTGCCATGCTGCGCTCGGTTGGAATGTCAGAACTGGGTTTTAACCGTATGATGAATTTCGAGTGTTTCTTTTATGGATTGCGCACGATTCTGTTTGGAGTGCCGATTGCGAGTATTCTTTCATGGCTGATTTATAAAGGACTGGTTACGAACGAACAGCTTGAAGGATTTTCGTACCGTTTTCCGTGGCAAAGCATGATAATCAGCATATTAGGTGTATTTTGTATTGTTTTTATTACAATGCTGTATGCTACCGGCAAAATCAGGAAAGAAAATATTATTGATGCACTTAGAGATGACATGGCTTAGCAAGGATAGGAAATGTTATTGTTTAGAAATATTATCTGCCATTTTGCAGGCAGCTTGATAGTCTGGCTGCAAGATGGCATAAGGAGTCTGTTATGTGGCAGTTTGCGTTTCTTATATTTTTTATTTCGGTCTGCATATTTGCGGGGATTATGCTGTATGATTCCAGAACATTGTGGAGTGGAGCTTCATTTTTGATTATGATGATATGTCTGTCGGTATTTTTGTTATTTGTTTTATACCAATGTTCAGAATGGCTGGCAGAGCATGATTTAGTGATTGGAATACTGATTGTTATGTGTATTTTTGCAGTAGGTAGTGTTGTTTTGTTTCCGGCAATTCTGATTCTTGTGTTTTTTATAGAAGGAGTAAGGGTTATTAGACATGAAGGAATAAAACCGACAAATTTGTTGTCGATGTTGTTTTCTGTTTTGCTATGTATTTATCTTGTGTTCTTTCCAATAATTGGAAACTTAGGAAAGAATACTTTGGGTACAATGCTCTATAAAATTATTAGTTTCATAGCAGTATATATATTATTGGTGCTGGCAGTGTATTCACTTTCCGCAGTGCTCAATCTTTTCCACCTAAAAAAGAAAAGAAACGCAGATTACATCATTGTACTGGGGGCAGGAATTATTGGAAGCAGGGTTACGCCGTTACTTGCAGCACGGATTGAAAAAGGAATGGAATTGCTGTGCTATAATCCAAATGCTGTACTGATTATGTCTGGTGGACAAGGTTCAGGAGAGGATATTCCTGAAAGTAAAGCTATGGCAGATTATGCGATTGATAAAGGCGTAAGTGCGGAAAAAGTCATTTTGGAACAGAAATCTGTGTCCACGGAGGAGAATCTGCGGTTTTCAAGGGAACTGATAAATAAACAGAATCCACAAATTATAGTTGTCACAACTGCTTATCACATGCTCAGGGCGCTAATACTTGCAAAGCGGCAGGGCATAAAATGTGTGGGTTTTGGTGCAAAAACAAAATGGTATTTTACATTAAATGCTTTTATCCGGGAATTTGTTGGATATTTAAGTTTGACATGGAAAAAGCATATTATTGTGATTGGAATAAATGTATGTATTGTAATAGCAGGGTATGGATTTAAGTAAACAACCGTATATAACATTATATGTATCATCTTTTCCTTTGAAATAGAAAAGATGATTGGAGAGGTGCGATATAAGGAAGAAGTGGCATAAATGGGAAAAATGATTATTTTATCATTTAATGATAATGAAGAAGATGCTTGCGAAAGAATACTGCACAATATACATGATGATTTCCACTATGATTGTTCGGATATACTTGGGAAAGCGACATCATTCCATATAGGAGCATTGGAAATTGATGCAGATAAAAAGAATGTGACGGTAAATAACATTGAAATTGGACTTACTCATATTGAATTTGAAATACTGTATTTGCTGGCGCAGAGTCCGGGCAGGATATATAGTAAAGAGCAGATTTATGATATTGTCTGGCAGGAACCGTATTCCGGTGATTACAACATTGTTATGAGCCATATCCGCCATATAAGGGAAAAGATAGAGGATAATCCGGGCAAGCCGCTTTACATACAGACCGTATGGGGCATCGGCTATCGGTTCAACAAAAATTTAAGTAGCAGTCTGTGATGTGAAAACAGATTGCTGCTTATTTTTTGTCCTGTACGCCTAAGAGATATTCACAGGATACATGGAAGAACTCTGCCAGAGCGACTACCTCATAATCAGGGACAAACCTTGTTCCCTTTTCAATCCGCAAAACGGTCAGGTCGCTAAATTCATATCCGGCAAGCTGGAGCTGTTCTGCAAGGGCTTTCTGTGACAGCTTTCTTTCCGTCCGCAGTTCCATGACCTTTTGACCAATCAGGTTTTTAGAGTTGTTTTCTTTATTCCAATAGATTTTAATATCCTGTCACCAACTTTCTAAAGATGAAGTCCTTTATGATTGATTTTACGAAATATTGTTGATAATATACTTCTAAAGATGAAGTGCCCGGAAATTATCTTGAGAAAAAGAAACTTGGGATTGATAATACTGCCTGTAAAATGCAAAATTATGTTTAACAGAAAGGTGGAAATGAACATGAATGAAGTTTTTGAAACATTAGCAAGCGTCTTTGAGGAACTGCGCAGCGAATCCGGAGACAGGGAGTATTGCGTCCAGACCGGAGATGCAAAAGAAGCCAGCCGGGAACTGAAAAAGAAGCAGAAAGCATTTGAAACATATCTTTCTAGACTGCCGAAAGAGGACAGGGAGTTTTTAGAGGACTATCTGGACACCGTGGATCATGCCCATTACAAGGAGGAACAGAGGGCGTACTATCAGGGAATTGTGGACGGTATACAGGTTCTTGATGGATTGGGCATCGTGAAAAAACGTATGCGCATAAAAGAATTTCTTAAAAAATTTAGCAAATAGGCAAAGAGGTGGCTGGCAGGACGGAAGGCGAGCCACCTTGTTTGTATAGTTCAGAATAATCCAGAAATATTCACGAAATAATACAGATATTGGGGATATTCTATTCTTTGGGGTTCTTGGATGTCCGAAGATAGGCTTCCACAATAGCGAGGATTGTTGTAATCTGTTCTTCCGTACATTGTGACAGATAAACCAACAGCCGCTGGTAGTCGAGGTTGTCTGCCGGGACAGTTGGGTAAAAGAACGGATCGGCGGAAATATGTAAGGCTCGTATAAGCTGCCCTAGCTTTTCAAGGCTTGGCACGTTTCCATGATTTTCGATTTCTTTGATATAGCGTGAGGAAACGCCGGATTTTTCAGCCAGTTCTTCATAGGTCAGTTTTTGCTCAGTTCTAGCCTGTTTCAGACGGAATCCCATTTCCTTGTCAATTTTCTTTTTTCTTGCCATATATGCACCTCCATGTATAGTGTATATTGCACATTTTACTTTTGAAATGCACTAATAATTCACTTTATAAGAGGGGCATAATGCACACAACAAAATAGAATGACTTTGGATATTGCATATAAAAAAACGCAGTATCCAGAGGTTTTTTTGCGTGGATTTTATCCTTTGGGTACGTTTAGGGGAATTTATGTGTTCTGAACGGTCTAAAGGGTATTTTTTTGACTTCGGGAACCTGTCCGGCTATTGGCGTGGAAAGGTTCTTTTATAAGGTGTTTTACTGGAAGTAAAGCAGAATATACCTTAGAGAGTGAACTATATACACTCGCAGATTGTGGAGAAAACAGAATAACAGATATAAATAGCGTCCAGCAGGCATTTTGCCTGTCCGGGCGTTTTTTATATACAAAAATTTTTTACACCCACCCGAACATCAGCCGGTTGCTATTTGGCAGATACAACGGAAAGGGAAAAGGCGTATGCCTTTGTCACGTCACAACGGGGGAGGAGGTGAACTCGTATGAAGAAACCTTCTTGCCATGATGAACTGACAATCAGGCATCGTTTTGACCGCCTGTGCCAGATGTCGCTCAAGGGCGAAGCTATCAATTATTACCGGCACATGGATTACCGCAGGGAGCATGAAGCCATGTTTTCTGAACTGTCTGAAAAGGAGCTGAACCAGTTGTTTGTTATGGATGAGTACGGAGTGGAAAACAGTCATTTCACAGTGCATGGATATGACATTGAAGTGAAGGACACCCTGATTGCGGAAGCGTTGCAGGCACTTTCGGAACGGAAGCGGAATGTAATACTGCTTTCGTATTTTCTGGAAATGAGCGATGCGGATATAGCAAGGGAGATGAACCTTGTGCGCAGCACGATCCACGAACACCGGACACGCTCACTTGAGATTTTAAGAAAGATTATGGAGGAAAAAGCAGATGAAAAACAGATGTAAGAATAGCGAAGAAAAGAATTTGCTGCCTTTCCATATCATAAAGGCAGCATCAGAAGGCGATGTAATGGCAATCAACAAAGTCCTGAAGCATTATGAGGGGTACATAATCACCCTGTCCACCCGGAAAATGTATGACGAGGGCGGGCGGCTGCATTTTTGTGTTGATGAAACTCTGCGCCGAAGGCTTGAAACAAAGCTGATTACGAAGATACTGGCATTTGAAGCGGTATAAAGGGCGGTTCTCTGTCCTTTTCCATAGCTGATTATCAGCGGCGTACCTTGAAAATTGAATACTGTATTGCATACAGGACGTGAGGATATGCAGAGCCACTAAGCAGATGCGCCATGACGTACCTGCCCTGTCTTATGACGGGGTGAACGTGAGGAAATGTTGAAACAGTACATTGAAGCAAAGGTAAGGAGCGAGTGAGATCGGGCAAAATATGTAGCAGTTACATGGGGCGATGAAGCATATCTGTAATAATGATACTTCCGGATTGCGGAGCAGTCTGCAATCCGGTCAATAAAATGACGGTGCAAGACCGATGTGGGCAGTGTAATGAGCTGCCACCTGTATTGCAGTTTTTATCTGCTAATAAATGGGGAGAAGTGTATTCTGCTTATTTATTAGCAGATAAGACTGTGCAAAGAAATAGGAGGACATTTTTAATGCAGAGAATACCGAGAGCAATTAACAAAAAGAGGTTAGTCAGATATAAAGAAGGCGCAGAAATGTACAGTATGGGAATGAACAAATTTCAGGCTTTAGCGAAAGATGCAGGCGCTATATTGAAAATTGATAGAATGGTGTTGGTTGATTTGGATACGTTTGACCAATATCTGGAATCATTTCGGGTGAAATAATCAATAGGCGTATAAGCTGGAGAGAAAGATTTTTCGTATAACCAAAAATAAGTGTTGACTTTTGGTTAAACTGAAAGTATAATGATTATGAAATGGATGGAGGTGTATATTGTGGCAAGGACTGGCAGACCAAAGTCAGACAATCCAAAGAAGAACCTTATCGGATTGAAGCTGACAGAGGAAGAAGCCGCAAAACTCAAAGAATATGCGTCCAAACATGACATGACCATAACGCAGGTGCTACAAAAGGGAATTGATTTGCAGTATGCAATGGAAGAACCGATAAGTAGCTAGTACGAAATCTCTTTCCTTGAGAAAGGAGCAGAGATGGCAAAATCAAGAAAGGATAATAAGGGGAGAGTTTTAAGAAAAGGTGAAACTCAACGCAGTTGCGATGGTAAATATGTTTATACCTATACCGATCCGGAAGGAAAACGCCGAAGCATATATTCTAAGGACATTATGGAACTGCGAGAGAGGGAAGAAAAGCTGATTAAAGACCAGTTAGACGGATTGGATACCTATGTGGCTGGAAGTGCGACGGTCAATTTTGTTTTTGACAGGTATATATCTACAAAGTCAGAACTCAGGGGAACAACCATGAGAAATTACAAATATATGTATGACCGTTTTATCAGGAATGGGTTTGGAAAGAAGAAAATCGCAGCGATAAAGTTTTCTGATGTGTTGCAATTCTACCAGCATTTGTTAAAAGAGAAGGAAATGCAGATTAACACGTTGGAAACAATCCATACGGTGCTTCACCCAACATTCCAGTTAGCAGTACGGGACGATATTATCCGTAACAATCCAAGCGATGGAGTTATGGCGCAGATAAAGAAACAGCCGGGAAAAAATCATGGCATAAGACACGCTTTAACTCTGGAACAGCAAAGAGCCTTTATAAACTATATAGAAAGCAATCCCTCATATTACCGTTGGACTTCTTTATTTAAGTTCTTATTAGGTACAGGGTGCAGGATTGGGGAAGCAATCGGGATAAGGTGGGAAGATGTAGATTTTGAAAAACGTGTAATCAGCATCAACCATAGTCTTGTTTATTACAGCAGGGAATTTAAAGAACACCCGATGTGTACGTTTTCTATATCACTCCCAAAGACAGAAGCGGGTATACGCAGTATTCCAATGATGGATGCAGTTTATGATGCGCTCCGGGCGGAATTTGCAGATCAACAGGAAAATGGATTCAACGAAACGGAGATTGACGGGATGAAAGGTTTTATCTTTATGAACCGTTTTGGTTATGTTCATAATCCGCAGTCTATTAACCGGGCAATCAAGCGTATATACGAATCGTACAATGCAGAAGAAGTGGTTAATGCTTCCAAGCAGCACCGGGAGCCTGTGCTAATACCACATTTCTCATGTCATCATTTGAGGCATACCTTTTGTTCGAGGTTTTGCGAAAATGAAACAAATTTAAAGGTGATCCAGTCTATTATGGGACACGCTAATATTGAAACCACGATGGACATTTATGCGGAAGTCACCGATGCAAAGAAGCAAGAAGCGATTGAAAACTTAGCACATAAATTGAATGTATTTTAGGAAAGAGTCCGGCTAGGACTGACAGAGAGTACGACAAATTGTGTGCCATACGACAAGAGTACGACAAATTCGAGGGTTTTAATCAATTAAATAGTGTTATACTACTATGGTGGAGAAGCCAAAAAGTGGCTAAATAAAGGGAAATAAGTCATATTAAATTAAACTGACTTAAAATCCCGACCATGAAAACGATCGGCGGTGCAGAGTCCAAAAAAGCTGCGAAGCCTGCAGCAGAAAAAGCTCCGGAGGCTGTAAAAGAGGCAATTGATTTCTCAAAGGTTCAGATTGAGCCATTGTTTGAGGAAGCAGTTGATTTTGAGACTTTCAGCAAGTCTGATTTCAGAGCTGTAAAGGTAAAAGCATGTGAAGCTGTTAAGAAATCCAAGAAGCTGTTACAGTTCACTCTGGATGACGGAACAGGCACAGATCGTACGATTTTAAGCGGTATTCACGCTTATTACGAGCCGGAAGAACTGGTAGGCAAGACACTGATCGCTATCACAAATCTGCCTCCAAGAGCTATGATGGGAATTGAATCCTGTGGTATGCTGTTATCTGCAATCCATGAGGAAGAGGGAGAAGAAAAACTTCATCTTCTGATGGTGGATGACCATATTCCGGCAGGAGCGAAGCTCTACTAAGGATAAGAAATGACCTTCAGATCTGACAGCAAAAATTCATTTTGACAACAATTTTCGAAATAACCACGAAGTATCATGAAGCGTGGTGAAGAGTTGTTATCTGCGAACTATATCGGGAAACCGATGATTTGAGCACTTTTTGAAAGAAAAAATTTCAAAGAGTGCTCTTTTTTGTTAGGGCAAGGCCCTGTTTTACATTGTGGAGCTTTTGGCTGCTCCGAAAAACGAAACTTTGAAAAACAAATAAACCACCTGCTGTGTGGGCAATGTCGTCAGTGTTACTTACAAGCGGAAGTTAAATGACGATGACATCAATGTGGTACAGGGAGACTCTGGTCATTTTCCTGATGCGCCCTAATGGTTAATGGCAGCCAAGATGGAGACCATTAAAGATGAGTCTCTTCGGAGGCCTGCTTTTATACCCTTAGGTAAAAATATAAACATGGGTATCATATGTTGTGCATAGATAATAGAGATGCCGCGCTTGAATCAGAAAAAATAGCCTTTGATCCCAAAGTTCTTAATGATAACTTTAAAGCTATTAATGACACCTTTGGGCATCAGTATGGAAATGAGGTACTGGTTGAAATGGCCGGTATTTTTTCCAATCAGTTCCGCAGTGGTGACATTGTAGGCAGATTTGGCGGGGACGAATTTCTGGCTTTCCTTCCCAATACAAGAGGATTTGAGAGAATGGAGTATGTATTTCAACGTCTTGTAAAGGAATGTGACAGAAATTATGAAAAAGACGGAGTAGTGATCAATGTTTCTGCTTCTTTTGGAATTGCAGTAGCTCCGGATCATGGTGTGACTTATGAAGAGCTGTCACAGAAAGCAGATGAAATGCTGCTTGCTGTAAAGCGGGAGAATAAGAAAGGGTATCGGCTGTATCAGCAAATATCTGCAGATAAGGAGTTATAAAAAAGAAACCCGAGAATGCTTTACAGATTTTCTGTAAAGCATTTTCGGGTTTTCTTTTATGGAGGGTTCAATATGTACCGGAATTAATAAGCTCTGTATACTGTTTTACTGAATGTGTTTAATCTCCATATCTTTTGGGAGAATTAAGTTTAATATAATTGCCATTACAAATACAACAGCAACTACATTTGCGGAAAATACAGACTGAAGTATTTCTGGGAAAATATGCCAGATACCGATTTCGCTTGCTGTGGTAAATCCAATACCTATGGAAAGAGAAAGAGCAGCGATGGTAATATTCCTCTGGGTAAAACCTGCTTTTGCTATCATCTGGATTCCGGAAGTCAGGATGGTTCCAAACATCATAATAGTACATCCGCCGAGAACAGAATCCGGAAGGGAAGCAAAAAAGTTTCCTACAGGAGGAAGCAGTCCGGCCAGGATCATGCAAACGGCACCGGTCATGATGGTGAAACGGTTTACGACCTTTGTCATGTTGATAAGTCCTACATTCTGAGAGAAGGACGTAACCGGCGGGCATCCCAGACAGGAAGAAAATGCAGAGGCATAACCGTCGCAGGCAAGGGAGCCTGAAATTTCTTCTGTTGTAATATCACGGTCCAGACCGCCGGAAACCATTGCTGTAGTATCGCCGATTGTCTCTGCTGCGGAAACAAGGAAAATGATTGCAACAGAGAAAATAGCTCCGGGATTGAATTCAGGCGCATATGGCATGATTTTCGGGAAGGAAATGATTCCTCCGGAAAAGATAACAGAGAGATCTACTTTTCCCATAAAAACAGCCACGATATAGCCTACGATCAGGCCTGCTAAAACGGAAAGCTGTTTCCAGTATCCTTTTGCTTTTATATTCCAGATCAGGCAGACCAGAAGCGTAATGGTTCCGAGAATAAGATTCTGGGCAGAACCAAAGTCGTCTGAGTATCCTCCGCCGAAAGATCTTGTACCAACAGTAAAAAGAGAGAATCCGATGGCAGTTACAACGGATGCGGCAACAATTGGAGAAATAATTTTTTTCCAGTATTTTGCCAGTAATCCCAGCGTACCTTCCATAATACCGCCGATCATGACTGCGCCCACAACTGCAGGATATCCGTAATTGGCGGCAACTGTACTGAGTACTGTTACAAAGGTGAAACTGACTCCCATTACAATAGGAAGGCGGGATCCAATTTTCCAGACTGGGTAAAGCTGGATCAGTGTTGCAATTCCTGCAACAAACATGGCATTTTGGAGAAGAATGGCAATTTCAGCCTGTTTAAGACCTCCTGCACCGGCAATAATAGTGATCGGCGTAAGATTGGCAACGAACATTGCCAGAATATGCTGAAGACCAAAAGGGATTGCTTTCATGATAGGAACCTGCCCATCCAGACGATAAATGTTGGAAATGTCTGCATTTTTGGTGTTCTTCATAACAGAGTGCCTCCTTTTTAAATGATTTTGTACACTTTTTTTGTTCCTCCATAAAATTAATTATTATTGCGATACAACTAATTTAATTTTAACATAAAAAAATGATTTGTCCACAAAAAAATTGGTGATACCTTACAAAAAGTGTTTGCGAGGTGCGTCGCATGGCTGACATGATTTCCAGGCATTTGTAGCAGACAGATGTGTTGTTTTTCCTGGTAAAAGGCAGTATACATTAATATGTAAAGAGATTTAAATAAAAATTTGGTGTGAAGCTGCAACTGGATTTTCAGATTTTACAGAATTTTTATAACTTACGAAACTGCCGTAGACAGGCAGAGTGTTCCGCGGTATATTATTAACAGAATTACGAATACGTATTTCTGAAAAACAACACAACGTACGTATATTGTGCAAAATTCTGTATTGCCTCATTTATAGTTTTATGCCAAGGGGATTCGCATGCTGCGAAGCCATATGAAAAATAAGTATATACTGTACAGTTTTGTGGGAAAATTTTACAGACAGGAAAAATGCAGGAATAATGAATGGAAGTTAAAAAGAACATGGAAGCAGAGATAACAATTCCGTTTCAGGAGGAATACGAAAAACTGAAGCTTCTGATCTCCCAGGGTGTATTTGAACTTGTTTTGCCGGAAACAGACAAGGGAGATATTCGTCTTGTCTATCTGATGAATGATGCTGTGGAAAGCTTTCTGATTTTCCGGCAGGCAAAGCTGACAGGTACTTACGAGCCTGATTTTGAGGGGGAGTTAAGAGCAGATCTTGAGAAAAGGGGAAATCAGTATATCCTGATCGTCCATCAGGAAAATTCTGTATTTACTGTTTTTTTCAGAGATTTGGATCTGGAAACTCATCTTTTTAATTATGGGAAAACAGGCCATTTCTGGGTAAAGGAGTATGAATATCTGAGACAGCTGGAATATCGTATTGCTATTTTAAGGGATAAAAGAGAATATCTTGGAAAAGAATTTTGCACGGAGGAAGAAGAAAAGCTTTCTTATCTGGCAGAATTTCCTCCATTAAATTTTTGCTGTTATCCTGCGGTGTCAGAAAAGTATATTGTGCCTTCTTACCCTAAGTGGAAAGTATCTGAAAAAGCGCTTAATGAAATGATGAAACTGGCGCAGGAAGCAGGGGACCACAGTCTTATCAGATGGCTGAAGGTGTATTCTTATGTTCCGGGAAGGGTGATCGCAAGGAAAATTGCCTGTATGCTGCACAGGACAAAGCATACAGAGCTTGTAGATCTTATAGACAGAAAACTGGCCCAGGCGGCGGCCGTATATCAGGACCGGCAGTTTGTGACAGAAAAAAAGGAGCAACACAGCTTTTCCACAGATGGAAAAGAGGGTGGCTTACAGGAAGAGGAAGCTACAGAACAGACAAAGATCCGAAATATACAGGAAAGGGCGGAAGCAAGAAAACGAGAACTGGAGTGTTCCGGCAAAAAGGTGGAAATGCTGAAAGAAGAGCCTTTTTTGTATGCAAAGGATTCTGTAGAATATAAGGTGCATCTGATGATCTGGAAAACAGAAGGCAGAAACCGCAAGGTGGATGTGGAAACCATTAATTAACTAAAAAGAAACGGAAAGGAATAACGGAATGGGAAAATTAATCAATCTAAATGGAGATGCTGATAAAAACAAAACACTTCAGAAAATTCTGGAGCAGCTGGATACTTTAAAAGATGAGCTGGCAGAGCTGCTGTCTGCATCTGAGGATACGGATACAGACAGCGCCGGAATGGATGCCCTTACAGAGGCTCTGGACGCCCTGGAAGACGCTGCAGAACTGATTGATGAGGTTCTGGACTGATGACTCAGAGTTATTTATAAGCCGGAAGTTCTTTCAGAATAACGGCATATTTTCTGAAAAGCTGCTGTCTTTATGCTGGAGAAATGTAGGATCATGTATAATCACAAAATTGGAAAGCGGAATCTGTGCCGGGATTCCGTTTTTTATTTCCCGGTTTTATTGCTGATTTAAGAGGAAAACAGTTTTTATTTGTGTTTGTAGTAAAAAACAGCAACCTGAGTACGGTCTCTCAGCTGTAATTTATCCAGAATAGAGCTGAGATAATTACGAACGGTTCCTTCGCTTAAAAAAAGCTGTGAGGCGATTTCCTTATTGCTGAGCCCGTCTGCAATAAGACGGATAATTTCAAGCTCCCGGCGGCTGATATCATAATCTTCATAATGGAAGGAAGAACCGGAATGAATAAGCTCCGGAATTCTGGACATGATTTCTGTGCCAAAAACGGTCTGACCGGAACAGACTGCCTCAAGAGCAGGCAGGATACTTGCATAATCCTGTTTCAGCAGATAGCCTTTTGCCCCAAGCTTCAGGGCCTTTACAATATACTCGTCATCAGAAAAGGTAGTAAGAAGAAGGATTTTCGCATCAGGAAATTCTTCCAGTATCTCAGCGGACGCATCAAGTCCGCTTTTTTCTTTCATTCGAATATCCATAAGAAGTACATCCGGCTGATGGATTTTGTACAATTCTGCAGCTTCTTTTCCGTCTGTACCGGAAGCAGCCACAGTAACTTTTCCACTGGCTTCCAGAATGGTTGTCAGTGCGCCGGAAACAAAAATATCATCATCGACAATTACAATTTTCATAGTTTAGGTCTCCTGTTCTTTTGGAATGGTAATAAAAATACGGAAGCCATGGTCCGTGGTGATCTGAACAGTTCCATGTAAAGGGGCAAGTCTGTCATGGATATTGGAAAGCCCCATTCCTCTGTTTTGAGTGGAAAAGTCATACCACCCGGTATTTTGCAGATGCCTGGGATTTCCGAAAAAAGAATCTGATGTTCTATTTTCGGAAAAACTTTGAGAGATACAGGAGCTTCCTGGAATTTTACCATTATCCTCTATACAAAGCTGATACAGAGCAGGATGTTCACGCATGACAATATATGCGCTGGTGGCATTGCTGTGCCGCGCCATATTGGAAAGAGCTTCTTTTACAATACTGATAAAGCAGTATTTAACATCGCGGGGAATTTCAAGTCCCATATCATAATCCAGAGAAACAGGACAAAACTGAAATTCGCTGATCAGTCCCTCTACAGATTCTCTGAGATTGACGGACTCATCATGAAGATCGTGGACACTTGTCCGGATGCTGGTCATTGCCTGATTAAGAGAAATATCCAGACTGTCCAGAAGAGGAGAAACAGCCTCAGAGCTGCTGACTGCTTTTGCGGCTCCTGTGATCAGAATAGAACGGGACAGGAGATGACCTACATTGTCGTGGATTTCTCTGGCAATCCGGTTTCGTTCTTTTAAAGTGGCTGTGTATATTTCATAATTCTGCTTTTCCACAAGCATATGATTTTTTTCTTCCAGAAGAAGATTTTTTTCTGTGCTGTCATCCCGGAGCTTCATAAAATCCTGTCTGAGCTTTTCTTCGGCTTCGGTGCGGAACTGAAGGAAAAACGCCACAATAAAAAACAGGATGCCCCAGAAGGAAAAACGAAAAATATCTGAGTTCATTGTCTGGATCACATAAAGGTAAAGTAAGCCTCCTGCAAGGGCAGGAAGATAAAAATGATCCTGGATCAGAATATAAAATATAGCAGGAAAAAATGCAGACATTTCAGGGACTGCAACCGCTGCACTCATAAAAGCTGCACACAGAAGCAGATGAAGTTTTTTTGATTCTGAGAAATAGCCTGCGCAGCAGGTTCCCACACTCAGAAGGAAAGCGCAGATAAACGTTTCATCTGGTTTCTGAAAAAACAGAAAAAAGAAACCTGATAAGATAAGTAATCCTGTATTCTCAAGATGGCGCATGACAGTTCCTCTCCTGATTATTATTTCTGTTAAGAATCCTTATGGATCCTATGTTCCAGATGGTTTCAGTATAATACAAAACAATCACCGGGGCAAAGAAAACAAAGGAAGAAAAGAAGAAAGTGACATTTGTCATATGAGAAAATGACGGTATTCACTACCGGAAGAAGCTGTCAGAGGTTATAATTTTTTCATGCTCAGGATAAGCAGCAGGTATGGAGCCTGAAAATAAACAAAAGCTTTTATTTACGTGTCTTTGCAGGGGGACACATACAGAGGTTCGCATATTTTGGTGTATGTATATGGCATATTTGTCTGCGAAGAATTTTATATTTGCTCCTTTACAGACAGGAAACAGAAAATAAAAATTTATCGGGAGGAAAAAGATGAGCGGAACAGATTATGCAAAAGAAGGAATTGTACATATAGAAAATCTGGTAAAAAGATACGGTTCTCTGGTGGCTTTGGATCATCTGAATCTGGATATCCGGGAGGGAGAAATCTTTGGTCTTCTGGGACCAAACGGTTCGGGAAAAACAACGGCCATCAACTGCATACTTGCTCTTTTAAAATATGATAAGGGAAGCATCCGGATTTTTGGTAAGGAGATGGAGCCTGATAATTATGAGGCAAAAAGGCAGATTGGTATTGTACAGCAGAATGTGGCAGTATTTGATGAGTTTACTGTGTATGAGAATATTGACTATTTCTGCGGCCTGTATATAAACGACAGGAAAAAAAGGAAACAGCTTGTGGAGGAAGCAATTGCATTTGTGGGACTTGAGGATTACAGGAAAATACGCCCAAAGAAGCTTTCAGGAGGGCTTCTGAGACGTCTGAATATTGCCTGTGGAATCGCACATAAACCACGGCTGATCATTCTTGATGAACCTACTGTAGCTGTGGATCCTCAGAGCAGGAACCGGATTCTGGAAGGAATCCAGCAGCTGAACAGACAGGGCTCCACTATTATTTATACTTCTCATTATATGGAAGAGGTGGAGCAGATCTGTACAAGAATAGCAATTATGGATCATGGAAGAAGTATTGCATCAGGAACAAAGGAACAGCTGACAGGAATGATAAAAACAGGGGAAAAGGTGACGGTAGAGGCTGTTGTACTGAAAGAAGAGCAGCTTGTACAGATTCGGGAACTGTCTCATGTATTTAAGGTAGATTATGAAAACGACATTCTCAGGGTGCAGTGTACAGAGGCAAAGCATAATCTTGTGAGGATCCTGCGGTATCTGGAAGATCAGGAGATCAGTTTTGGAAGAGTTTACTCAGAGCTTCCTACTCTTAATGATGTATTTCTGGAAATTACAGGAAAAGAGCTTCGGGATTAGGAGGAAAGGTTTATGGTTCAGTTAATTAAATACAGCATTATCCGTAAAATAAAGAACTTTAACATTATATTCTGGCCCTGTATTTTTCCCCTTATTATGGGAACTCTGTTTTACTTTGGATTTGGAAATATGTCAGAGTCTGATTTTGAGACTGTTCAGGCCGGATATGTAGAGGAAGGCGCGGGCAATCCTGTTTTTTCTCAGTATCTTGAGGAAATTGAAAAAGGTGGAATTCTTATCCATGTGGAGACTATGACAGAAACGGAGGCAAAGAAACAGCTGAAGGAAAGACAGCTGGACGGGATTTTTTTCGGAGCAGACACACCTTATCTGCAGGTTGCAAAAAGCGGAATGGCGCAAAGTGTGATGCAGAGTCTTCTGGAAAGCTACCTGAACGGTAAGAATACGCTGGAAACCGTGGCAGAGATCCATCCGGAAAATATGGAGCAGGCAGTGGCAGCCATGTCGGATTATAAGGAAATTGTGGAAAATGTATCTCTTGGAGGAAAAAGTACAAATAATAATTCTGTGTTTTTTTATGCTCTGGTAGGTATGGCCTGCCTTTATGGCTGCTTTGTGGGAATGGGATCGGCTTTCTGGCTTCAGGCAAATGTAACAGATCTTGCGGCAAGGCAGTGTGTGTCACCTGTACACAGAATGACTATGATCCTTACAGAAATGCTGACTTCGTTTTTTATCCATTTCCTGAACGTAGTGATTCTCCTGCTTTATCTGAGATATGTTCTTCGTATGGAATTTCAGGAAAGTATGGCGCAGATGCTCCTGATTTCCCTGGTTGGGTGTATTGTGGGGGTCAGTATGGGAGTTTTTGTTTCCAGTGCGTCAAAGTTAAGCGAAAACATGAAAGTGGCGATCATGCTTGGCATTTCCATGACAGGAAGTACTCTTGCAGGATTAATGAATTCTAAAATTAAATTTGCAGTAGACCAGAATATGCCGATCATCAATAAACTGAATCCGGCAGCTCTGATCACAGATGCATTTTACTGCATTAATGTTTATGATGATCCGGAGAGAATGAAGACGAATCTTATTACGCTTCTGATCATGGCTGTGGTACTGACGGCCGGTTCATTTTTGGTAGTAAGGAGGGTTCGCTATGACAGTATTTAAAGGCTATATGAAAGTGATCAGACAGAGCAGATGGCTGATACTTATGTATGTGGCAATCTTTTTTGCCTGCACGCTTCTGATGCAGTCAGCGGCAGGAAAGACGGAGAAAAGCTTTCAGGCAGAGTCTTTGAAGATAGGAATCGCAGATGAGGACGGAGGAACGTTTGCTATGGCGTTGAGAACATATCTGGATAACTTTCATGAAGTGATACCGCTGGAAAATGACATTTCTGCTATGCAGGAAAAGCTTTTTTACCGTGATGTGGAGTATATTGTAAGAATCCCGGAAAATTTTTATCGGAAATGTATTGTGAGTGGAGGAATGCTTCCTGTTACCACTGTTCCGGATACCTATTCCGGCATTTATGTGGATCAGCAGATCAACAGCTTTCTGAACAATGCAAGAACCTTTCAGGCAGCAGGATTTACAGAGAAGGAAATGGCAGATGCTCTCATAAAAGACATACCGGTGAGAGTGGAGCTCGACAGGTCATCAGGGTCAGGAGGGCCGCACCAGTATATTTATTATTTTCGGTATGTTCCGTACCTGGCGCTGGCTTTGCTGGGTTTCGTGATAGGAAATGTGCTGCTTGTTTTTCGTAAAAAAGGCCTGAAGCACAGAATGCTGGCATCTCCGGTTTCTTCCAGACGCCAGGCTTTGGAGGGAATCCTCTGTATGATCGTGACCGGCACAGCCCTGTTTGTACTGATTATTCTGGTAGCATTGATCTGGTATGGAAAAGAGCTGTGTGCAAACGGGAACTGGGGATATTTTGTTATGAATACAGCCGCCCTGTTTTTTGTAGCTCTTTCCATTGCTTATTTTTCAGGAAGTCTTGTAACAAATAAGGATGCGCTGACAGGAACCATGAACATTATTTCGCTGGGAATGTGTTTCCTCTGCGGAGTATTTGTTCCTCTGGACTATATTTCCACAGGGGTAAAAAATGTCAGTCAGTTTCTTCCTGTATACTGGTATGAGACTGCAAATGAAATTCTGGGAGAGTTTACCGTACTGACCGGCAGTGCAAAAATACAGATATACCAGGCGGTTGGTATTCAGCTTGTGTTCGGAGTGGTGTTTGTGTGCCTGACCCTGGTTGTGGAAAAATACAGAAGTACAGGGAAGTAAGGTGATTTAGTCACAGGAAGATCTGATTAAAGCTAATATAAAATCGCTTGAAAAAGCTTACCTAGATGCTATAATAGAAACAGGTAAATATTTGAAAAGGATGGTACTCCTGTGAAGAAGAGTGAGAGATGCCTTGCTATTCTGGAAATACTACAGAGACAGCATAAAGTAACAGTTACTGATTTAGCGCAGCGATTTGGAATATCAGAAATGACAATAAGGAGAGACTTGAATTTTCTGGCTCGTCAATATAACATCTCCAGAACTCATGGAGGTGCTGAATTGGGTAATCAGCCTGTAGTAAGAATGATTTCATTTGATGAAGCCAGAATTGCTCATAAAGAAACAAAAGAAAAAATTGCAGCTATGGCGGCAACAATGATACGAAGTGGTCAGAGGATATTTGTAGATGCAGGCTCAACTACCAGAATCATTCTTAATTATTTGAATGAGGAAACGAAGGCCGTGGTAGTTGTAAATCATCTTAAAGTTGCGGAACAGGCGTTGCAGTTCGAAAATCTGTCGGTCATTATGTTGGGAGGCGATATGATTCGAATTACAAATTGCAGCTCAGGTCCGGTGGCAGAAGAACAGTTAAAAAATTATCAGCTGGATATTGCTTTTATCGGAGCAGCAGCTATTGGTACAGATGGAAAGTTATATGATGGATATTCGCCGGAAGCACGGCTAAAGAGTTCCCTTTTTTCAGTTGCCAAAAAGGTTTATGTACTTGCTGATTCTTCTAAGATTAATACATATGATTTGAATGAATTTGGAAGTCTGTCTCAAATAGATGGATTAATAACAGACGCAGGGATAGATGAAGAAGGAATGATTTTAATGAAGCGTCATCGCGTAAATGTGATGATTGCAGAATAACAGATTAAATGTAAGGCTCTGAGGTCTGGTACAGAAATATGTTCTGTATCAGACTTTTTTTGTTCAAACAAACAATTTATTCTATAAATTTCCATGAATTAAAAACGAACATTTTGCGAACTAAAAACGAACATTATGTGCC
>SKEY01001427.1_pt1 | contig 31003 bp, 18 predicted proteins | sample 4843871 | NCBI WGS metagenome assembly SKEY01 (sample SAMN11008797, study PRJNA524170) | human gut metagenome | biome: Human fecal sample; material: Feces; isolation source: fecal sample from pouch patient p36 | host: Homo sapiens | place: Israel: Tel-Aviv | collected 2016-12-04 | reverse complement strand
CGCAGAAAGGACAGTTTACCGGGTGTCTTGCCCCGTTTGGGTATCGGAAAGACCCGGAGGACAAAAACCATCTGCTCATTGACGAGGAAACCGCCCCGATTGTGCGGCTGATTTTCGGATATGCCCTGAACGGTCATGGTCCGAACTATATCCGCAGACGGCTGGAGGAAGAAAAAATCCCCTGCCCCACATGGTGGAACCGGGAACGGGGGCTTCGCAACACCCGAACCAAATGGGAAAAGAAAGACCCGGAAAACGGGCGGTATATGTGGGACTTCTCCGTTATCAAAGACCTTTTGATGAATCCCGTCTACACCGGTGCGATTGCTTCCCAGAAAAAAGACTACCGTTTCAAAATCGGCACAATTGGGGAAAAGAAGCCGGAGGACTGGATTGTGGTGGAGGGACAGCATGAACCGCTGATTGACCGCATGAGCTTTGACATTGTGCAGAACAAGATGAAATCCCGCCAGCGTCCGGGGCAGACCGATGAAATCAGCCTGTTTGCCGGATTGTTAAAATGCGGCGAGTGTGGGAAGTCGCTGACGGTACGCTACACAAACGCAAAACATCCCCAGCGGATTTATTCCTGCAAGACCTACAACGCCTTTGGAAAGAACCACTGCACCCAGCACCGGATTGACTATGACACCCTTTACAGCCATGTGCTGCGGAAAATCCGGGAATGTGCCAGAGCTGCCCTGATGGACGGGGAAGCGGTTGCCGACCGCCTGACCAATACCTGTGAAGCAGAGCAGCGGGAACAGCGGGAAGCAATGGAACGCTCCCTTACAAGGGACGAGGAACGGATTGAGGTTCTGGACAAAATGGTCATGCGGCTTTATGAGGATATGATTGCAGGGCGTATCAGTGAGCAGAATTTCAACACCATGCTGGAAAAGACACAGACCGAGCAGACGGAGCTTAAAACAAAAGTGTCCGAGGGCAGAAAGCGGCTGTCCGATGAAGTCCAGCTTGCCAATGACGCAAAACAATGGGTGGAAGCCATTCAGGAATACGCCAACATCACAGAGCTGGACGCAGCCACCCTCAACCGCTTAATCAAAGAAATCGTCGTGCATGAGCGCATTGACGAAGATAAAACAAGACACATTTCTATCGAAATTCATTTTAATCTCAAACCCATCCCGGAGGTGGAACAGGTCACTGCCTGACCTGTCCCGCCGGGACGGTTCTCTTAAAAAATACCATATAGATTTTTTGTACGCCGCCGCCCGCCATCGAGCAGAGTTTTACACCTAATTGGGGATAAAACAGTTGATGGCGGGCGGTGGCATCGTACTGATTGGAATAAACCTGATTCCACAGCTTGCAACTTTGTTTGGATAAATAAATGGGTGGAATAACCGAAAAAATAACAGAGTTCATAAAGGATCTGCTAACAGGCTGGATCACATCAAACCTGGATACCATGTTTACCGATGTAAATACCAAAGTAGAAACGATTGCTGCGGAGGTTGGGAAAACACCCCAAAATTGGAACAGTGGCATTTTTTCCATGATAAAAAATCTGTCGGATAATGTCATTGTCCCCATTGCGGGGATGATTATTACATTTGTACTGTGTTATGAGCTGATTTCCATGATTATGGAAAAAAACAATATGCACGATACGGATACGTTTATGTTTTTCAAATACATTTTCAAGATGTGGGTAGCGGTATATCTTGTTACTCATACTTTTGATATTGCGATGGCAATTTTTGATGTAGCGAATCATGTGGTATCCAATGCTGGCGGTATGATAACCGGTTCCGCATCTATTGATGTTACAGAAGCATTGAAAACGCTTCTTGAAACGCAGATTGAAGATATGGGAATCGGAGAATTACTGGGGCTTGGTCTGGAAACGATGCTGGTCAGTTTATGTCTGAAAATCATATCAGTCCTGATTACCGTCATTTTATATGGACGAATGATAGAAATATATCTTTATGTCTCTGTGGCACCTATTCCGTTTTCAACATTTACGAACAGGGAATGGGGAAGTATTGGAAATAATTACGTGAAGGCATTATTAGCGTTGGGATTCCAGGGATTTTTTATGATGGTATGTGTTGCGATTTATGCAGTTCTGGTAAATGCTATTACAGTTGCGGATAATCTTCATACAGCTATCTGGTCAGTTGCAGCATATACAGTTATTTTATGTTTCAGCCTGTTTAAGACCAGTTCCCTGGCAAAATCAATCTTCAATGCACATTAGGAGGAAACAAGAATATGGCATATGTTCCAGTGCCGAAAGATTTTTCAAAAATAAAGACAAAATTAGCACTGAATTTAACTAAAAGACAAATTATATGTTTTTCTCTGGCAGGAATTTGTGGTGTTCCGGTCTATTTGCTGACAAAAGCAGGACTGGGAACAGATGTGGCAGCAACGCTTATGATCATAGTGATGCTGCCATTTTTCTTTTTTGCAATGTATGAAAAGGATGGATTTCCAGCAGAGAAAATATTGCTTCACATTATCCGGCAGAAATTTTTAAGACCTGGAATCAGGGTCTATCGTTCCCAAAACTTATATGACCGGATTATAGAGTACGATAAATTAGAGAAAGAGGGTGCATGGCTTGAGAAAAAGGCAAAAGAAGCCAGGGAAGCGAGAAATCCGTTCCATTTCTTTAAAAAAGCAGACCGAAAAAAATAAGAAACAGAAAACCGGGCTTACGAAAGAAGAAAAAAAGCGTCTGAAAGAACTTCGAATGATAAAAGCGGAGAATCAGAAGAAGAGAAAGCCTTTTACAGCGCAGGATACGATTCCATATAAGGAAATATATAAGGATGGTATCTGCAGGACGGATGATAATTATTATTCAAAAATGGTGCAGTTTTACGATATAAATTACCAGTTAGCGCAGAATGATGACAAAGCGGCTATTTTTGAAAACTATTGTGAGTTCCTGAATTCATTTGACAGCTCTGTCGAGGTACAAATTACATTTCTTAATCAACAGGTGAATTTTGATGAGTATGCAAAAAATATTGATATTCCAGAGCAGGATGACTGTTTCAATGATATCCGGAAAGAATATTCGGATATGTTGAAAATGCAGCTTTCCAAAGGAAATAATGGGCTTGTAAAAACAAAATATATTACATTTTCCATTAAAGCGGATAATCTGCGAAATGCAAAATCCAGGCTGGAGAGAATTGAAGCCAGTGTATTGAATAATTTTAAGGTGATGGGAGCCATGGCAGAGCCTTTAAATGGAGTAGAACGTTTGAAAATTCTGCATGATGTGATGAATATGGACACAAAAGAATCTTTTCATTTCCATTATGGGATGGTTGCAAAAACAGGTCTGCAGACAAAAGACTTTATTGCACCTACCGGATTTGATTTTCGCAATGACAGCTATTTTCGGATGGGACAGACTTTTGGATGCGTGTCATATTTACAGATTACATCACCAGAACTTACAGATAAACTGCTGGCAGATCTGCTGGATTTAGAAGAGAATCTTATCATCAATATGCACCTGCGTCCCATTGATCCCAAGGCAGCTATTAAAAGTCTGAAAAGTACACTGTCAAATATTCAGAAAATGAAAATTGAAGAACAGAAGAAAGCGGTCAGAAGCGGATATGATATGGATATTATTCCAACGGACATTTCTACATACGGAGAGGATGTGGAGGGATTGCTCAATGAAATCCAGTCCAGGAATGAGAAACTTTTTGAACTTACTTTTTTGCTGATGAATACAGCGGACAATAAGAGAAAACTGGACAATATTGTGTATCAGACTGCAGGAATTGCCCAGAAATATAATTGCAATATACGGAGACTTCAATATCAGCAGGAACAAGGACTTGTGGCATCACTGCCACTGGGAATGAACCAGACTGGAATACAGAGAATTATGACTACGACTTCTACAGCAATCTTTGTTCCGTTTACCACACAGGAACTTTTCCAAGGCGGTGAAGCTCTTTACTATGGCTTAAATGCACTGTCAAACAATCTCATTATGGTGGATCGGAAACGATTGAAAACACCTAACGGCCTGATTTTGGGTACTCCTGGTTCCGGTAAGAGTTTTGCAACGAAAAGGGAGATCCTCAATGTTTTCCTGATTACAGACGATGACATTATTATCTGTGACCCGGAGGGAGAATATTTTCCGCTGGTAAATGCCTTAAATGGTGAAGTTATTAAAATCAGTGCAAAAAGTAATGATTACATCAATCCTATGGAAGTGAACCTGGATGTTATTTATCATCCGGAGAAATACAGGATTAATGGCGATGTGGAGGATATTGATACCATTATTGCTGATAAAGCAGAGTTTATCACATCTTTCTGCGAGGTCATTATGAAGAAACCTCAAAATGCAGAATTAAATGGTGATGAGGTTTCCATGATTGACCTGTGTGTAAAAGACATTTATAAAAAATATCTTTACAATGATCCAAAACCGGAAAATATGCCGACTTTGCAGGATTTCTATGAACGTCTGAACTTTTATGCACCAGATAAACCAGCAGCACAGAACATTGCCAACAGTCTGCAGTTGTATGTAACAGGATCGCAGAATGTATTTAACCATCGAAGTAATGTTGATACGCAGAACAGAGTGGTATGCTTTGATATCCGGGAACTTGGAACCACACTACGAAAAGCAGGGATGTTGATTGTCCAGCATATGGTTTGGACAAGAGTATCACAGAACCGCAGTCGCAGGAAATCAACCCGTTATTATGTGGATGAATTTCACCTTTTGCTGAACCAGCCACAGACTGCTAATTATTCTATTGAAATGTGGAAGAGATTTCGTAAGTGGGGTGGAATCATTACAGGAATCAGTCAGAATGTAACAGATTTTCTTGGCTCTCTGGCAGTAGAAAGTATTGTGGGAAACAGTGATTTTATCCTGATGTTAAATCAGCACAGCGGGGATCAGAAGATCCTTGCGGAGAAATTGAATATTTCCAAGCATCAGATTTCTTTTGTAAATAACAGTAATGCAGGAGAAGGGCTGCTTTTTTACGGAAATGTAATCATACCTTTTGCAGACAGATATCCGCAGGATACCAGAACCTATGCTTTGATGAGTACTAAACCGGATGAGATTCAGACTTAATGGACAAAAAAGCAGAGGTGAGGTACATTGGGAAAACAAAAATATACGGCGAAAGAGAAGAAAGTCAGCCGTATGACCAGAAATGGTCTGGTTGAGGAAAATCTTGCAACAAAGGAGAACAGAAAAGTTACAAACAGCGATCAGGAGTTGCCTTATAAACAGAAGGATGTAGAACAGGCATTTATTACTTCTGAAAAGAAGAAAAACTCTCATAAAAAAGCTGAAAAGAAACAATTTTCCGAAAAAGTTCAGGAGGGAAATCCTGCCAAAAAAGAAGAGGCTGCAAACAGTCCTCCGGGAAAACGAAAAACACAGGGACGGTACAGATACCGGGACAAGCCTGCAGGTGTATCTGTGGATTCAGCGGTAGAAATACGTGAGCGCAAAGAAAAACACAGGAGCCAGTATCAGCGACAGAAAAAGAAACAGCAGAGACTGCAGTTTGGAAAACTGGAGACAGATGGAAGTCTGAAGAAAGAAAAGAAAACTTCGGCTGAAACAGATGGAGGACATTTTCAGGCAGAGAAGAATGATGTTTCTACAAACCGAAAAAAAGGAAAGCAGAAATATAGCCGAAAAACAATAAAAACTTATCAGGAAGTGGATAAGGCTGCAAGAAAACAGGAAGCTGAGAGGCAGAACAAAATTCCGAAAGATTCTGTTTATACCAAGAAAACAAATGAGGAACAGAAAGCAAAGGTAAAGTACCATTTATATTTCGACAAAAAAACAGGGAAAACGGATGGTAAAAAGAAAACCTTGTCTTCTGTTCCAAAGAAAGCATTAAAAAATGCAGTATATCAGAAAGCAGGCGAAGACGAAGAGGAAAACAGTGCTGTAGATGCAGCACATAAGCTGGTGCGTTCAGGTGAGTGGATATTACAGGAACATAGCAGTAGAAATATCCGGAAGAACCGCAGTCAGATACATAAAGAAAACCGTTTAGAGCAAAGAGCCTGGAAGAGTGCATCCAGGTATCAATATCAGAAATATCTGGAAGAACATCCAGAGATGCAGAAAAAGCTGATCAGAAAATTAATACAGAAGCAGAGGATTAAGCGAGAGTATCAGATGGCATACCGGGCTGGGAAGATTGCAAAAGAAACAAAAGACACCTCAATCCGGTCAGTAAATCTTGCTACTAAAATTGCAAGAAAGGCACAGGAAGTATTTGTAAGAAATGTAACTACTCTGATCTCAATGGGGTTGTTATTGATTTTGCTTCTTTCCGTAATGACAGGATTTGCTTCCTGTTCGGCTATGTTTTCTAATGGAATTTCTACGGTAATCGCTTCCAGTTACATTGCGGATCCGGACGAAATTGAAAAAGCAGAGTTGTATTATACGCAGTTGGAAGCCAGTCTTCAACAGAAAATAAACCAGATGGAAGCCCGGTATCCAGGAAAAGATGAATACAGATATAACATTGGTGAAATCGGCCATGATCCCCATACATTGATCAGTTATCTGACTGCCAGGTATGGGGATTTTAAGTTTGATGAGATAAAAGGAGAACTGGAAACAATTTTTTCTTTACAGTACGGAATCACCGTAGAGGAAAAAAGTGAAACCCGGCAGGAAACATCTACAATACAGGTAGGGCAGTCATTGGGAAATGTTGTGACCAGTGGATACTGTAACTGTCCTATCTGCTGTGGCGTGTGGAGTGGAGGACCAACTGCTTCAGGGGCAATGCCACAGGCTAATCATACGCTTGCGGTTGATGCTGCAAACCCATTTCTTCCAATGGGGACGAAAGTAGTGATGAATGGGATTGAGTACACCGTAGAAGATACTGGAAACTTTGCCCAGTATGGTGTCCAGTTTGATGTTTATTATGATAATCACGCAGTAGCTGAGGCACATGGTCATCAGACCTGGGAATGTTTTCTGGCAGAGGGCAATCAGAACTCTGTGGAAGTTACCCGTACAGTAACTGCAGATGTACTGAATGTTTCTGTTCAGGCAAAACCGCTTAGAAGTGTTATTCTGTCCAGAATGGAAGAGGATGAGCAGGAAATTTATGAAGAGGTCTATTCCAACAGAGGAAATTTACAGACATATAAAACTCCGGTTGAGTTAAACTGGTATGCCTATATCAGTACCTATTATGGGTATTCTGTAAACAATGGAACCGGGCAGACACAACTTCACAGAGGTGTGACGGTTAATGTACGACAGGGAACAGAAGTGAAGTCAGCGATGAATGGTTTTGTTGTAGATGTAGGATATAGCGGAACTTTTGGAAATTATGTAGTTACGCAGGATAAAAAAGGTGTGCAGATTAAATACGCTTATCTGCAGAGCATTTCGGTAGCAAATGGTCAGGAAGTAACAACAGATACTGTAATTGGTACAACGGGAAGTACAGGAAGTGCAACCGGAAGCCAGTTATATTTGGAACTGGTCAAAGATGGGGAATATTATAATCCTGTTTTTTATATCAGTACCGGAGATAGCGGGCTGTATGGTGGAGGCGGCAGTTATGATGATGAGACTGTGCGGAGATTATTTGCGGAAGCAGACAAATATCTTGGTATGCCGTATGTATGGGGCGGTTCCAGCCCGGAGACTTCTTTTGACTGTTCTGGTTTTGTAAGCTATGTGTTTACCAATTCGGGTGTCTGCAATATGGGAAGACTTACTGCACAGGGAATTTATGACATTTGTATGCCTGTATCACCAGAAGAAGCAAGGCCAGGAGATATTATCTTTTTCACTGGGACGTATGATGCGGGAGAGCCGGTTACCCACGTAGGAATTTATGCCGGAGATGGACAGATGATCCATTGTGGAAATCCAATTCAGTATACGTCCATTAATTCTGCATACTGGCAGTCTCATTTTTATGCTTTTGGCAGGCCATAAGGAGGGGCGTATTTGAACATTGAACGAATAAAAGAAGAACTTGCAAGAACCTACGTTAAGATTGAAAAGCTACAGAAAAAAGCAAGGGATCTGGAAGAACAGAAGAAACAGGCAGAGGATATGGAGTATCTAAAAATTATCCGAAGCAATGGAGTTTCCGCAGAGGAACTTCAGTTGATGATTGATATCAGCAAGGAGGAACAAAAAAAGATATTGGAAACCAGAGAAAAGGAGCAGACAGAAAATGAAGAAATTTCATAAAAGAGCAGCTGTATTTTTAACCGCAGCTACGTTAGCAGGACTTCCGGCAGGAGCTTTCTTTTATAGTTCGCCCGGAAGTCTGACTGTATGGGCAGATAATGTAGAAGTGGAATCATCAGAAGAAAGCAGCCCGGAAGATGTTGATTTTTCAGATGGATCAGAAGTTGAAATTCATGCAGATCCAGTGGAACAGGCACAGGAAGATGCAGGAAATGATGTGACGGAAACACCAGAAGTAGGGATTACCTTTACAGAACCCGAAGGCTGGCAGACAGATACGGCAACCGTAAAAATTCAAGTGGAAGATACAAAGAATACAGGTGCTTTTTCTATTGCAAAAGTAGAAGCAAGACTTTCAGAAAATGGAGGATGGTCAGACATAACCGGAAATATGGAAGTATCCATCTCTTCTAATTGTAGTGTTTATGTGAGAGTTACCGATCAGAATGGAAATACTTATGAGCAGAATCGTTACATAGAGTGTTTTGATAAAACCAAACCAACTATTATTGCGGCTGCGAAGAATGGGATACTGATCGTGCAGGGAGTTGATGCGGAATCGGGAATTGCTGCTTTGTATGTCAATGGAAATGAATTCACAGAACTGATGAATAATACGTTAAATGTCCGTTTGCAAAAAGCGGATACTTCCTATGAATACTTTACCCTGCAGGCAAAAGACAAAGCAGGAAATATGTCAGAGATCTATAAAGTAGGAAACCCTTATTATGAAAATCCAGATGCAGTAAAAGAGAATACAGAGGTTTCCGGAACGGAGCAGAATGCAGCTTCTTTGCCAGCCGATGGAACTGCAAGTAAGCCCACCAGTGCTACGGCAACCGTAACGGAACATCAAACAACGAACGAGACTGCTACTGCACCAACAGAACCAGAAAACACAGGAAATGAAACGGATACAGAAGCAGATACCGGACGGGTGCAGGGAGAAAGTTCTGCTTCCGGCATGACAACAGGAACAGTTCAGGACAAAGGGGGAAAGGAATTTTATACGATCAAGACAAAAAGTGATAAGGTTTTTTATCTGATTGTAGATAAGGATAAAACGGATGAAAATGTTTATCTTCTTACAGAGGTAGGCGAAAATGATCTTTTGAACTTTACGGATACCAACATGGTCACACTTCCACAGAACCAGGCTATTGCAGAATCCGCACTGCCACTTGAAACAGAGAAGATCACAGAGACACCGGAACCAGAAGTTACGATCATACCGGAAGAAAAGGAAGAACCTGAGAAGAAAAGCAATAATTCCGGCACGATTTTATTAATGCTGCTGGTTCTGGCAGGAGTTTGTGGTGCTTACTATTATTGGAAATTTATGAAAGGAAGAAATACTTCTTTTGATTATGAAGAGGACGAGGACGACGATGAGGAGGAAGAAGATACAATTCGTGAGGATGATGAAGAATTAGAAGAATATGAAATGGAAGGTGAAGTAGAAGACGAAGAATCAGAGGAATAACTTTGTTTCACTTAATTACAGCGACAGGTGCAGAAAGGAGATAGAAAATTGCAGCTTGTAATTGCGGAAAAACCCAGCGTAGCCAGAAACATTGCGAAGGTGCTTCATGCCACAAACGTAAAAGATGGCTATCTGGAAGGAAAAGAGTATCTGGTTTCCTGGTGTATTGGGCATTTGATTGAACTGGCCAGTGCAGATCAGTACCGGTATGACTGGAAAGCATGGAAATATGAAACACTTCCCATGATCCCGGAGAATTGGAAATATCAGATTAAAGAAAGTACCAAAGGGCAGTTTCGGGTTTTAAAGGAACTGCTTCACAGAGCAGATGTCACAGAAATTATATGTGCAACAGATGCAGGAAGAGAAGGGGAGTTGATTTTCCGTCTGGTATATAACCAGGCAGAATGTAAACTTCCCTTTAAAAGACTGTGGATTTCTTCCATGGAGGAAAAAGCAATTCTGGAAGGATTTCAGCAGATGAAAGATGGACATGAATATGATAATCTTTATTATTCTGCGGTGGCGAGAAGTGAAGCAGACTGGCTGGTGGGAATTAATGCCACCAGACTGTTTACGGTGCTGTATCACCATCGGTTGATTGTAGGTCGGGTGCAGACACCTACACTTGCAATGCTGGTGGAACGGGAAAAGAGCATCGAGAACTTCCAGAAAGAGAAGTATTATCTGGTTCATCTTCTGATGGATGGATTGGATGCTGTAAGCAACCGGATAAAAGAGAAAAGTGCTGCCGTTCAGATGATGGAGGATATGAAGGATGAAACTGCACAGATTCTTTCAGTAAAGAAAGAGAAGAAAAAGGTACAGCCGCCGAAATTATATGATCTGACCACATTACAGAGGGAAGCAAATCGTCTTCTTGGATTTACGGCACAGCAAACCTTGGACTATACCCAAAGCCTTTATGAGAAGAAACTGGTGACGTATCCAAGGACGGATAGCCAATATCTTACAGATGATATGGAAGAAAATGCGTTTTTGGTTATTGATGCGGTAAATAGAGTATTTCCAGAAATATCAATGAAGGGTTCGGAACCAGAGATAAAAAGACTTTTAAACAGCAAAAAGGTATCAGATCATCATGCAATTATACCAACGGTAGAAATTGCAAACACGGATTTAAAAGCACTTCCGGGTGGAGAAAAAGAAATTCTTATGCTGATTGCATCAAAGTTATTATGTGCATCGGAACAGGAATACATATATGAGAGTATTAAGACTGAAATTTCCTGTCATGGAGAACTGTTTACTGCATCTGGAAAGAATGTTCTCCAATATGGATGGAAAGAAGTGGAAGAACGATTCTTTAAATCATATGGGAAAAATGCAGAAAAGCCAGAAGAGGAGGAAAGTGATTTTCCAGATATAAAAATAGGACAGGTATTTGAATGTGTTGTTGTAAAATTTAGTGAACATTTTACAGCACCGCCGAAACATTATACGGAGGATACGCTCCTTAGTGCCATGGAACACGCTGGAAGTTCGGATACGATAGAAGACGCAGAGAGAAAAGGGCTTGGAACTCCGGCTACCAGGGCAGCGATTATTGAAAAACTGATTGAGAAAGGCTTTGTTGAGCGTAAAAAGAAGCAGATATTACCTACAGCAGATGGAAGAAATCTGATCAGGATTCTTCCGGAAATGATCAAATCACCAAAACTTACAGCAGAATGGGAAAATGATCTGACACTGATTTCCAGAGGCCAGAAAAATGTAGAAGAATTTCTCTTCGAAATTGAAAAAATGGTTACCAAATTGGTAAGTGATAATGGACAGCCAGTGGAAGAATACCAGAAACTATTTTCAGATGGTCGGAAAGAAATTGGAAAATGCCCAAGATGTGGCAATAAGGTTTATGTGGGAAAGAGAAATTATTATTGTTCAGGAAGTGATTGCAGTTTTACTTTATGGAAAAATAACCGATTTTTTGAGAGTCAGGGAAAAATACTTGATGAAGCAACTGTCAGGAAGCTGCTGAGTGAGAAGCAGGTGCATTTCAAAGATCTGGTATCAGAGAAAACAAAAAGGAAGTATGAAGCAACTATAAAGATGGAGGTTTCAGAAACCGGAAATCCAAAGTTTCAATTGATTTTCCCGGAACGGAAGAAAGGAAAAAAGAATGAAGAATAAAAAAAATATGAGAAGATTTTTGTCGGGATTCTTGGCATTGCTTACAGTGTTATCTACAATTCTATCTCCAATACTGTCCTATGCGGCAGATGTAGTGCCAGTGCCAGAAGAGCCACCGTTATACGAAGAGGTAAAAAATGAACTTGATGCAGATGAGGTGGTAAAAGCAAAAGATCTGGAACTGGAAACAGGCAGTATTTTTGAAGTGGAGAAAGATTTTACCGGACTGGAAATACCAGATGAAAAAAAGGTGAAGATCACTTTCCATGAGGCAAAAAATGAGGAAAAGCAGGACTTTACAACAGATTACGAAGATACATACAAAGCTGTTTATTATGTAGAGCCAGTAAGTGGCCACCCAATTTATCAGATCAATCGTAAGCTGATTGTAAAGGAAGCGGTGGTGCAGGTTGCTGAATCTGAGAATCAGGAATCTGTAAGCAACCAGGAAGATGAGAATGAAGCAGAAGGCGAGGAACCAGCCATAGGCACTGCAGAGAGTGAAGAACCTGTGCAGGATGAGGTAAATGTAGAAATTCCGTCAGAGGATAAAATCTATGAAGAAGTAACTCCGACAGAAATTCCGGTTGAGGAAGAGCCAATAGATACACCAATCCCGGAAAATCCGTCTGAGGAAGTTTCAACAGAAGAACCTGCCATAGATGATAATCCGGATACAGACAGCACATTTGAAGAAATTACAGATACAGATCCGGAAGAAATGCCAGAGGCGACAGACGACTCTTTTACAGATGGAACAGAGAAAACAGAAGATGCAGATGGAAATTATCAGGTAAATATTGTTCGTGGAGAGGAATTTCATATTGAGCTGAACCATGAAGATGGACAGTATCAGCCAGGAGAAACCGTTGTATTTTCCGGAGATATGCCGCAAGGCAGCTTAATTGCAGTAGGAACAACAAAAGTACAGGCAAACCAGACAGAGAATACAGAAGATTTATTGTATTCAGAGGTGACTTATCACGAAGAATCGGATAAATTCAGTTTTGAAATGCCAGCAGATGACATTGACCTAAGTGTTTCCATGGATCAGGCAGAAAATGGTATCATGTTACTTGCAACCGATACTCCATGGGATGATGCAACAAATATTGAAGCAAATAAATATTACTATTATTCAGATGGCCAGCTTCATCCGTTTGATACAGTTATGGGACAGGGTGGAAATGACAGCTACAAATATGTTCGTTACAAAGCAGGCGGAAAGACTTATACAGTAAATGCGTATTGTATGCAGCACTCCATGCAGTCACCTCCAAGTGGGACAACATATAAAAATATGGTTGAACTGGATGAGGGCGGAGATGATAAGTATCTGCGGAAAGCTTTGTTCTATGGATATGGCGGTCCTGGATGGGGACATACATTCAACGGATATAATGTAAAATCCATCATGGAAAAATATGGATGCAGTTCTGAGACAAGAGCCATGCAGCATTATCTGGTTGATTATTTATATGATGGCGAATCCGGATTTGGAGGTGCGCTTTCTACAACCGCTAAAAATATGCTGAAAGAGATTAAAGCAGCTCTTGCTAAAATGCCTGATCCGACAGCAATGAAACTTCTTCCAGGACTTTCCGTTAATGCAACGGGAAAGGAAACAGAAAGTTTTACCTGGAAGGCAAATGAAGCATTTACCATTACCATTCATCTGGAAAATGGTGTGAGCCTTGTCAACGAAACTACAGGAAAGACGGCATCTGGAAATGTCACTGTAAAAGGTGGAGAGAAATTTCATCTTGTAGCTACAACAGCCAATATGGGCAGTCTGAAAGGAAAGTATGCGATCACTTCCAATTTTCCCCTGAATTTCCATGCAATGCTTTTAAAACTGGAGAGTTCACAGGATATTGGATTTGGCTACTATACGGATTCCGCTGATCTGCAGATTACAGTTGACTGGCCGGAAGAAGCAGTTATCGAAATTACAAAGAAAGATGGAGATACTGGGAAAAATCTGGCCGGAGCCGTGTATGGAGTATATAGTGATAACGCCTGCACAAAGCTGATTGTTAAGATGCCGCCAACAGACAGCAATGGTTCTTCACGAGTAACTCTTACCAAGACACAGGATACTGTTTACTTAAAAGAGATTACAGCACCGGAAGGTTATGTTGTCCAGGCTTCTTCGTATGGAGTGAAATTAGTAGTTGGCAGTACAACCAAACAGACTGTAACGGACAAAGAGCAGAAAGGAAATCTGACCGTTTATAAAGAGGGAGAAGTTTTTGTAGGAGCTGTATCTGATGAAAATGGAACTTCATTCCAGTATGAGAAACGCCGTCAGAAAGGAGCCGTTTATAACGTATATGCTGCCGAGGATATTGTAACAGCAGGTGGAAAAACAGTTTACAAAAAAGGCGCAGAAGTAGCGAAAAATCTGATCACAGGTGAGAACGGTTCTGTAACGGTAAAGAATCTTCCGCTTGGAAGCTATAATGTAACAGAAGCACAGGCCCCGGAAAATTTTTATAATGCAAAAGAAACAAAAAAAGTAACCATTTCTTATGCAGGGCAGACTGCAGAAGCGGCTTTCTCAGAGACTACCTTTACAAATGACCGTCAGAAAGCAGTGGTGCAGGTGATAAAGAAAGACAAAGATACTGAAAATACACTATCCGGAGGGCATTTTGCTCTGTTTGCAGCGCAGGATATGAAAACTGTGGATGGAAAAGTAGCGGTAAAAAAAGATGCTCTGATTGAGACTGCAATTACTGGTACTGATGGAAAAGCAGCATTTAAAGCAGATCTTCCAGTGGGATTTTCTTATTATGTAAAAGAAGTCCAGGCTCCGGCTGGTTATGTCAGAAATGAGAAAGATACTTATTCTTTCCAGTTCAGTTATACCAATGATGAACAGGCAAAAATTTCTTTTAGTCATACTTTTGTGAATGACAGGGTCAGTGCTGCAATCTCTTTGAATAAAAAAGATGCCGAGACAAAAGAAAATAAGGCACAGGGAGATGCTTCCCTGGAAAATGCGGTGTATGGACTTTATGCAAGAAACGACATTACCCATCCAGATGGAAAGACAGGCGTTATTTATAAAGCCGGAAGCCAGATTGGTACGCTAACTACCGATAAAGAAGGAAAAGCAAGGATAGAGAATCTTTATCTTGGAGAGTATTACATCAAGGAAATTACCCCATCCGTAGGATATCTGGCAGACGAGCATGAATATGATCTTGTATGCAGTGATGAAGGTGATCTGACAGCGGTTGTAGAAAAAGAGTGTACCTCACTGGAAACGGTGAAGAAACAGCCGTTTGAACTTATTAAAGCTGCCAATAATGGAGACACAGATGCTGCATTACTATCCGGAGCTGGATTTAGTGCATATCTGGTATCTTCTTTGGTGGTAAAAGAGGATGGAAATTATGATTTTTCCTCTGCAGAGCCAGTTGTGATCGGTGAAAATGGAGCAACGGAAATTTTTACAAATGAGAAAGGCTATGTAAAATCCATTGCAATTCCATATGGAACATATCTGGTGAGAGAAACTACAACACCCCATAATTACAAACCTGTAGATGATTTTATTGTCCGGATTACAGAGAATAAACCAACAGAGCCGCAGACATGGAGAGTTCTTTTGGATAAAGAATTTTCTGCAAAACTGAAAATTATCAAACAGGATGATGAGACTAAAAAATCTGTTCTAATTCCGGGAACAGAGTTTAAAATTTATGATATGGATCATGAAAAATATGTAGAGCAGGTAACTACATACCCGACAACTGTTACACATACCTCATATTTCACAGATATAGATGGATATCTGATACTGCCTCAGAATTTAAAAATTGGTCATTATAGAATCGAAGAGGTAACAGCACCGGACGGTTATACCATTAACAAAAATTATGTCGAAATACAGGTGGATACCAATACCCTGTATCAGACGGATCCGGTTTCAGGTGATGCGGTCATTGAAGTGGTATATGAGGACCATTCGGTGAAAGGAAAACTCACTGTACAGAAAAAAGGAGAGGTTCTTTCGACCTATAAGAATGATTTTAGGTATGAAGTTCAAAACCTTTCCGGTGCAGTATATGAAGTATATGCTGCAGAGGATATCTATACAGCAGATTTCCAGAAAGATGATACAGGAAAAAGAATCCTGAAATATGCAAAGGGTGAAAAAGTTGCAGAACTGACAACGGATGAATCCGGAAAAGCAGAGCTTGATAATCTGCCTCTAGGAGAATACAAAGTTGTAGAAAAGACTGCACCGGAGGGATTTGTATTAAATGAAGAAGAACAGAAGATTTCTTTCGTCTATGCAGACCAGAATACACCAGTGATCTCACAGAGTGCAGAGTTTATAAATGACCGCCAGAAAGTAGAAGTGTCAGTTGTGAAAAAAGATGCTGAAAATGAGAAAGGGCTTTCTGGAGCAGAGTTTGGTCTTTACGCAAAAGAGGATATAAAAGCAGGGGATACGGTACTGGTAAAAGCAGACGAACTGCTTACAAAAGCGGTAACAGGTGAAGATGGAAAAACTGTTTTTGAGCAGGATCTGCCATTTGGAACTTATTATATAAAAGAACTGGCAGCACCAGATGGTTTTGTATCTTCAGATGAGCAGATTGAGGTGACTGCGAAATATCAGGGACAGGAAGTAAAAACAGTAAAACTGGAAACCGTTTTTAAGAATGAGCCGACAACAACTGAATTTACGAAATCAGATATTACAACAGGTGTGGAACTTGACGGAGCAACACTGACGGTTTTGGATTCAGACGGAAAAGAAGTAGAAAAATGGACTTCTGTAAAAGGAAAAGCTCATGTAATAAAAAGACTCCATGTGGGAAAAACCTACACACTTCGGGAAGAGTTTGCACCATATGGTTATCTGCAGGCGGAGGAAGTGAAATTTACAGTTTCTGATACTGCAGATGTTCAAAAAGTAGAAATGAAGGATGCTGTTCCGGTTGGACGAATCATCATCAATAAAAAAGGTGAATTTGTCAAGGAAGTTACCTGGAAAGATATGCTGGCAGGCGGCATGGACGCAGCATTTGGCTATGTTACAGGTTCTTTGAAAGATGTTACTTTTGAAATTTATGCAGCGGAGGATATCAAGGCTGCAGATGGGGAAAGCAGTGATTATTATAAAAAGGACGAATTGGTAGCAACAATTACGACAGATGCTCTTGGATATGCAAGATCAGAAGATCTTCCTTTAGGCAAATATTATGTAAAGGAAAAAGAGACGGCGGATGGATATGTTCTGGATGGAGAAATCAGAGAGGTTGATCTGACTTATCGTGATCAGAATACTCCGGTTGTGACTTATGATGAGGACTGGCAGAATAACCGCCAGAAAGCAAAAGTAACTGTAGTTAAGAAAGAAAAAAATACAGACCGTGTTCTGGAAGGCGGAGTATTTGCACTTTATACAAAGAATGATATTTTAAATGCAGAAGGCGAAGTAATCCTGAAAGCAGATACCATGATCGAGCAGAAAGCTACGGATCAGGATGGAAGGATTGTATTTACGGCAGATCTTCCAATCAATGGCAACTACTATGTAAAAGAAGTGCAGGCTCCTGCTGGATTTGTGACAACAGAAGAAATCAAGGAATTTGATTTTGCTTATGCGGGAGAAGAGGTTGCAGAAGTATCCTTTGAGTTCACTTATGAAGATGAGCCAACTACTTTTGAAATCACAAAATCAGATATTACAACCGGGGAAGAATTACCAGGTGCAAAACTGAAAGTATCCGATTCAGAGGGAAACGTTGTGGATGAGTGGACTTCCGGAAGCACACCACACATCATTAAGGAACTGGAAGTTGGAAAGAAATATACATTAACAGAGACAATTCCTGCTGATGGTTATGCAACTGCAGAATCCATTACGTTTGTAGTAGAAAATACTGCAGATATACAGAAAGTAGAAATGCAGGATGATACAACAAAAATTCTGATCAGTAAAGTTGATATGACAGATGGAAGCAGCGAGGTCAAAGGTGCTAAACTGTATATTCTTAATGAAAACCAGGAAGTTATGGAAAGCTGGACATCTGGTGATCAGCCCCATTATGTAGAGAAACTTTCAGTCGGCACTTATACGTTGTTGGAGGAAACAGCACCGAAAGGCTATATTGTGGCAAATAAAGTGACATTTGAGGTTAAGGACACCGGAGATGTTCAGGGAGCCAAAATGGAAGATGAACAGGCAATGGGCAAGGTAATCTTAAATAAAACGGATAAAGATACCAAGAAGCCAATGAAAGGTGTAGAATTTGCCCTTTGTGACAGCAAAGGTAAAGTTCTGGAAACTCTGGTAACAGACAGTGCTGGCCATGCAGAATCAAAGAATTATCCGATTGCGACTTTTAAGAATGGGCAGTATAAAAAAGCAATCACATATATCCTGAAAGAAACAAAAACACTGGATGGCTATCAGCTTGATGAAACCGAGCATAAGATTCAGTTTGAATATGTCAATGACCGTACTCCTGTGATTGAATATACTCTGGATCTGACAAATAAGAAAGCTCCGGAAAAAGACACTCCGGAAACATCAGAAAACCAGGGAGTCAGCACTCCTGGTTCCCATGGTTCTGATGCGACTTCTGTATCCAATTCACCAAAAACAGGAGATAATACAAATATTGCTATTTTTGTGCTGGCACTTGCAGTATCAGCAGGATGTCTGGGAACTGTAGTGACAGTTAAGAGAAAACGCAAATGATAATATAAATAGTGTTCTGGGGCTGTGGTTACTGCACAGCCCCATTTTGAAAAGGAGAAGAAATTGAAATTAGGAGCAAGAATAAGAAAAATCCGTATGTTTCGCAACATAACTCAAAAGGAATTGGGACGCAGATTAGGATATGGGGAAAGTAGTGCGGATGTGAGAATCGCCCAATATGAAAGTGGACAGCGTACACCGAAGCAGGAAACGCTTATCCGGATAGCAGAAATATTGGAAGTTGATGTCCGAAATTTTTTAAGTCCTGGAATTGCGACAATGGACGAATTAATGGAAACTTTATTCTGGATGGATGAAGAAAATAGAGGGCTTTTTCATCTGTTCCTGCTAAATGATTCAGAAAGTGAAATAGTTGGAATCACAATGAGGGATAAAAAAACAATGTCTTATCTGCAGGAATGGATGGGGAAAAAGCAGAAATTGGGCGATGGAAGAATCACAGAAGAGGAATATCTGGAATGGAAACTGCATTGGCCAGAGAATAAGAGAAAAACAGAATATAAAACCGTATGAAGTAAAAAGGAATTGCTTTGCGGAGAGTTACCTGTTAGAATATTACTGGAGTAACCGTGTACAGGGTTGGTAAAAACCTCCTGGATTTTCAGATTCCGTTAAGGGATACAGAAGAAGGGAGGTGGAGCGAATGGATACATACGAAGTCTTGAGCTTATTGTTCTTAGGCGGTACGTTTCTGATTGCTTTGCTTGCCTATTTGGATAATAGGGACAACAAGCGAAAAAAATAGCCTACCCTGTCTGCCAACAGGATAGGCAGCTCTCTTTGAGAGCAAAATAAATTAAAACCTAATCCAGGAGCATCCACCTTGTGGGCGGTTACTCTTTTCAATTAGAATATAGCATTTTCTCTCCGAAAAGTAAAGTACATTTTATGCAGCCAATTCTAAAAAAGAGTGGGCTGTTTTTTTATTGATAGGAGGGAAGTTTAATGTCTAAACTACAGGACATCCGAAACTTGGTGCAGGAACATGCCGTATCAGTGAGCAGTTCGCCAGGGGATTGGATGGATTATATGGACACAGCATCAAGGTTATATCGTTATTCTTTTTCAGACCAGCTTCTGATCCATGCACAGCGTCCAGACGCAACAGCCTGTGCATCACTGGAACTATGGAATGAAAAGATGTTACGCTGGGTAAATCGTGGTGCAAGAGGAATTGCCTTGTTTGATGAAACCTGGCAGAATACCAAACTTCGTTATGTGTTTGATATTTCGGATACCCACATGGTAGCCGGAGGCAGAAGCCCATATCTTTGGAAGATGCAGGAACACCAGAGAGAAGAGATCCTCACCCATCTGGCAGAAGTCTATGCTCTGGAAGAAAAGGATGCGGCAACTTTGCAGGACGCATTGATGGCGGTCGCAAGGGAAATGGTCAATGACAATCTGGAGGAATACCTGGATGGATTGGAATATGCTGTAGAAGGTACTTATCTGGAAGATCTGGATGAGGTGACGATCCGCAGTGATTTTCGTCAGCTGGCAACAGACAGTGTTTACTATCTGCTTTCCAGGCGATGCGGGCTTGACCCGATGGAACTTCTGGAAGAAGAGGACTTCATGCATATCACAGATTATAACCGTCTGTCAGTTCTCACCTTCCTTGGAAATGCGGCAAGCCAGCTCAGTGAGAGTATTCTGATTGATATTGGAAAGACCGTACATAAAATTTCTCTGGAAGAAGCGAGAAAAGAGGTTGAAAAATCCAATGAAAGGAATTATAATAACTTTACCACGTTAATGCACGAAATTAAAGATCAGGATGCAGAAACGAAAAAAGAAGAAAATATTGAAAATGAAGGAGGAAACGATTATGGAACTGACATATCATCGCAAGGGAGATTACCTGTTTCCGAATCTGACCGTCGAAGAGGAAGAAGTGACGATCGGGAAATATGGGATGCTGCGGAGGACATTTCTGAAAGAACACAAGAACAGCCTTTATCAGAGCCTGTTTCTGACCGGGAAGCTGAACAGCCATCTGGAACAGATCGAGAAAGCAGCACAGGAGAGAATGGACAGCCAGATGGAGAAATTACTGGAGAAGAATCCGGCACCGGACAAGGAAGCAGATCCGATGGCATGGACAGCACACATGAACGCACTGATGGCAACAGCGGAAGAGAGCATCTTGACGGAATTGGTATACAGTTAGTCGAAGATACAAGAGAAGATGGATTGAGTAAAGCAGAGGAAGAGATCGCCTCTGCTTTATCTTTGCCCGAATATCCCTCCGCAAATGAACAAAGGCGGCAGATAGAAGAAAGAGCAGCTGCCCTTTATGCCGGAGAAATCCCGATTCCAGAGGAAGTTGTCGATGAGATCTTACGGACAGGAGGAAACCGGAAAGCCAGCCAGCTCCGGATCATCTATAATTTCATGAGTGAACAGACACCGAAGGAATATACGGAGTTTGTGAAGCGTGAATACCGCAAAGGTGGAAAAGGCTTTCAGATTGATGGAAATGAATATTCGGTCTGGTTTGATGAAACCGGGATGCAGATCGCAGTGGGGCATACGGTCACAGACCAGATTTTAGATAAGGCATTTTTATCATGGGAAGATGTCAGCGGACGTATCCATCAGCTTTTAGATCAGGGTGAATATGCACCACAGTCTGTATTGGATGCGGCAAGAAGTAATGCAGTAAAAGAACACGCCCAGGCTCTTGCCTATATGAAAGGGGATATGGCAGAAGGAGTAGCGGAGATTGTTTTTGACGAAGAGGACTTACCACATCTTCGCAGTATCTATCCGGAGATCACAGATTATCTGGAAGAAAAATTGGAAGATCCCCAGTGGCTTTCGGAACTGAATGAAAGACTGGATGCACTGGCAGAAGCCTATGAGGAAAATCATTCCATTATGCGTTTCCATCATTATAATCCTGTAAATATCTCAAAGCAGTTTCAGAAGTTTGCGGATGAGATCATCCCTTATCAGGCAAGGGACGGGTTTGCATGGAAAGAACATCCGATGTTCATTACGCAGGATGAGATTGATGCTTATCTTGCAGGAGGTGGAGCGTATTCGCAGGGCAGGCTCAGGACGTATTCCTTTTATCTGTTGCATGAGGATGAAAGAGCGAGGACAGGTTTTATCAAGGAACAGTATGGGATTGGTGGAAGCAGTCATGCACTGTCCGGTGCCGATGATTCACATGCAAACTATGATGGAAAAGGATTATTTCTTGCAAGAGGTGCTTATGGGAATCCATATACGTCAATTTTATTATCCTGGAATAAAGTTGCAAACAGAGTAGCTTATCTGATAAAGAATGACCAGTTCCTGCAGGCAGAAGATTATGCTCGTATGCCGGAATATGAACGGGAGCAGATGGCGAACAAGGTACTCCGCTTTTATGACCGTCTTCCGGAAGAGATAGACAGACCCTTTACGGATGATTTCTTCTGGGAAAAACCAGGCAAAGAAATGATGGCAGTTTTAGAGAATCCAGAGCAGACAGAAGAACTGTTACAGAAGATGGATGCAGCATTGGCAGCTCTTCCATTGGATTTTGAATCGTATGGGACAAACTATCAGCAGAAAACAGAACTTCTTTCAGAACTCCACCAGTATGCAGAAGGAACCTATACGATATTCCCGACACCGGAAGCAGAACCGTCTTTTGTGGAACCATCCGGGCACCAGATGACCATGTTTGATTTCTTGGATACAAAGGCAGTGACAGAATCGACCGTAGTAGATATGTCAGATGTAGAGGAAATAGAAGAGGAAGAGGTTACTGCCGAAGAATCTATTTCAGAGAGTCAGGAGCAGGAAAAAGCTGTGATAGAACCATACAACTTCCGTATCCAGGATAATGACCTTGGTGCAGGCGGTCCGAAGGCAAAGTATAAGGCAAATATGGAAGCCATCCATTTGTTACAGACTTTGGAGAAAGAAGAACGTCTGGCAGCACCCGAAGAACAGGAAATTTTATCCCGTTATGTTGGCTGGGGTGGTATCCCGCAGGCATTTGAGGAGAGTAACAGCAGCTGGGCAGATGAGTATCTGGAATTAAAGAATACCTTATCACCAGAAGAATACAGAGCAGCAAGGGCATCGACCTTAAATGCTTTTTATACATCCCCGACCGTGATCCGAAGCATGTATGAAGCACTGGAAAATATGGGACTGAAACAGGGAAATATCCTGGAACCATCGTGTGGAGTCGGTAACTTTATGGGACTGATCCCGGAGAGTATGGGCAAAGCCAATATGTACGGTGTGGAGCTTGACCCGGTTTCGGGCAGGATTGCAAAACAGCTTTATCAGAAAAATAAGATTGCCGTACAGGGATTTGAGGAAACCAGTTATCCGGACAGCTTTTTCGACTGTGTGATAGGCAATGTTCCATTTGGGGCGTATCAGGTCAGTGACCGCAGATATGACCGGCATCATTTTATGATCCATGATTATTTTATTGCAAAATCCCTTGATCTGGTGCGTCCCGGTGGCGTAGTGGCTGTGGTAACTTCCAGTGGAACGATGGATAAGCAGAATCCGGCTGTGAGACAGTATATCGCAAACCGGGCAGAACTGCTTGGAGCCATCCGATTACCGAATAATGCGTTCCAGAGAAATGCCAATACCAGTGTTGTTTCTGATATTTTGTTTTTCCAGAAAAGGGACAGGGCATCCATTGAGGAACCGGAATGGTTAAATTTAAAGGAAATACCGGAAGGCTATTCGGTCAATGCTTATTTTGCAGAGCATCCGGAAATGGTGCTTGGTGATTTTACTACAGAAAGTACCCAGTACGGAAAGCAGGAAGTGACCGTAAAACCAAAAGAAGGCATTACCTTAGAAGAACAGTTAAAAGAAGCTATCAGGAATATCCATGGCACGATTACGGAACTGGAACTTTCGGATACAGAGCTGGAGGAGGATGTTGTCTCTATCCCGGCAGACCCGGATGTAAAGAATTTCAGTTTTACCGTAGTGAATGAGGAAGTCTATTACCGGGAAAATTCTGTGATGAACCGCATGGAGCTTCCGGCAATGACAGCGGAACGTGTCAAAGGGATGGTGAAGATCCGTGATGTTACGAATGAACTGATCCAGTGCCAGATGGAAGAGGGAAGCGATGAACAGATCATAAAGCTGCAGGGAAAACTCAATGAAGAATACGATACCTTTACAGCAAAATATGGTCTTATCAGCAGCAATGCCAATAAGAGGGCATTTAGTCAGGACAGTAGTTATTGTCTTTTGACTTCTCTGGAATTTCTGGATGATAAGGGAGAACTGAAACGGAAAGCGGATATTTTTACCAAAAGGACAATCCGTAGGGCAGAAACGGTAACTTCCGTGGATACTGCCAGTGAAGCACTTGCGGTTTCTATTGGTGAGAGGGCAGGCGTTGACCTTTCCTATATGGCACAGCTTTCCGGGAAAACAGAAGAGGAGCTTACTGAAGAACTGGCAGGGGTGATCTTTAAGAATCCAATCGGTGAAAAATGGGAGCCGTCGGACGAATATCTTTCTGGAAATGTGAGGGAGAAACTTCAGATTGCCAAACAGTTTGCAGAAGATCACTCGGAATATCAGGTGAACGTGCAGTATTTGGAGCAGGTACAGCCAAAAGATCTGGATGCATCAGAGATTGAGGCGAGACTTGGGGCAACCTGGATCTCTGAGGATTACATTACACGGTTCATGGCAGAAACATTCCATACACCAAGATATTATGTAGGGAGCAAGGTCAAAGTCCAGTATGCCGAAGTGACCGGACAATGGAATGTTATGGGAAAGAATGTGGACAGTTACGGAAATGCTCTTGTTACTTCCACATATGGAACGCAGAGAGCCAATGCCTACCGTCTTTTGGAAGATGCCTTAAACCTTAGGGATACCAAGATTTATGACACGGTACAGGATGCCGAGGGGGAACACCGGGAATTAAACCGGAAGGAAACAATGCTGGCACAGCAGAAGCAGGAACTGATCAAAGAGGAATTTAAGGAGTGGATATTTAAAGACCTGCACCGACGGGAAGATCTCTGTAAGATCTATAATGAACGATTTAACAGCATCCGTCCACGGGAATATGATGGAAGCCATATTCAGTTTGTCGGCATGAACCCGGAGATCACCCTAATGCCGCACCAGAAAAACGCAGTGGCTCATGTGCTGTATGGAAATAATACCCTTCTGGCTCATTGCGTAGGAGCAGGGAAGACGTTCCAGATGATTGCAGCCGGTATGGAATCAAAACGGCTGGGACTCTCACAGAAGAATCTTTATGTTGTGCCAAACCATCTGACCGAGCAGTGGGGCAGTGATTTCCTACGTCTCTATCCGGGAGCAAATATCCTGGTGGCAACGAAGAAAGACTTTGAGCCGGCAAACCGAAAACGGTTCTGTTCCCGTATTGCGACAGGGGATTATGATGCCGTGATCATTGGACATACGCAGTTTGAGAAAATCCCCCTTTCAAAAGAACGGCAGATTGCCATGCTGGAAGATCAGATTGCAGATATTACGTTCTCCATTGAAGAAGCAGCACATCAGGCAGGGCAGAATTATACCATCAAGCAGTTGGAAAAAACAAAGAAAAGCCTGCAGGCGAGGATGAAAAAACTCAATGACCAGACCAGAAAGGATGATGTAGTAACTTTTGAGCAATTAGGTGTAGACAGACTGTTTGTGGATGAAAGCCATTCATTCAAAAATCTTTTCCTATATACAAAGATGAGAAATGTAGCAGGTATTTCACAGACGGATGCACAAAAAAGTTCCGATATGTTTATGAAATGCCGGTACATGGATGAACTGACAGGCGGCAGGGGAATTACCTTTGCTACGGGTACTCCCGTATCGAACAGTATGACCGAGCTTTACACTATCATGCGTTATCTCCAGTATGACACACTCATGCGTATGGGCATGGGACACTTTGATTCTTGGGCTGCAACGTTCGGGGAGACAGTAACCGCAATCGAGTTCGCTCCACTATTAGAGGTACAAAACAATTCCAGTCCATACAGAAATGCGCAAAAAAGGCAATCACATAAAAAATTGTGATTGCCTGATTTTTTTTGCATTTATTGTTTCAAGGTTATGATTGTGTGGAAAGTACCGGAATCATTATCATAATACATTTGCAAATTTCCGTGATATTGTTTCACGACTTTTTTAATACTCTTGATTCCGAAACCATGTCTGCCCTTGCTTGATTTATGGGATACAGGAAGTCCATCCTGATCATATACAGGGGTGCTTCGGCAGGAATTTATGATTATGATAACGATAAAAGGTGAATTTTCTTTTTTTTGTACTGTAAGCTCAATAAAAGAATCAGGGATATTATCTGCTGATTCCACTGCATTATCCAATAAGTTGCAGAATAACGATGTTAAGTCATGCTGATAAATATTTTGAACAGTACCGCTTCTGATGTCAGCATGAAAAACAATATGTTTTTCATTACATTGTCGCTGGTAGCGGCAGAGAATTGCATTCAGCATTTCATTATCACAGATTTTTGAGGTTTCTTTTAAGTCAGAAGATTCCATAAGCTGTTGTATATAAGCATTTATTTTATCAGAATCATTTTTTTCATTGAGTAATTTGATAGATTGTAGATGTTTTTTTATATCGTGAATCAGAATGCTCTGGTTTTCATTTTGTGAAAGCATCATTTCATAGTATTCAACGGAATCCGATTCTTTCTGAAGAAGCAACTGCATATCAGTATATTCCTGTGATTTTTTCTGATTATATTGGTTGATGCCGAATACAAGCAGATTGACCATCAGCAGAAAAACAGCACAGATTGTTACCATAAAATCAATAGGCGGTGCAAAGGCTGATGTTTCACCTATTGCTGCAAAAGTAAAAATTATAAAAATAGACGAAACCGGAATTAACATTAAAAGAAGTTCGGAGTGATCGTACTGTTCCTGATTTGATTTTTTTCCTTTGAACAGATGAATTAATAAATAGATGACTGCAAAAAAGAAAATTTTGCTAAAAACCGTATAAAAAACAAGTTCGGCATCTGTTTCTAAGAGAAAATGCGGAAAAAATCTTGATGTAATCCCCAGAACTGCAATTTCAGATATACCCATAATTGCTGTAAGGATAGCCGAATGGAAGAGTGCCAATAACAACTTGAGTTTAAACAACATATAAAGAAAAACAGTGTTAAACACAAAAAAGCTGACAACGTTTAGTCCTGTTTGTTCGAGCAGGGAAAGAAGAAACAATATTGTATAAAGAGCACTCAATAGTGCCAGCCTTATTTTACTGCTATAAGAAGAGGTAAAAAGGCTGGATGCGTATTGCCATAGTATAACTGCTTCTGTAAAAAAGCTAAAAAGAAGTAAAACGATATGTCCCATTTATTTTTACCTCATACTTTCCAGATATAGTAGATAAGCATTTTTAAAGGAACTGTATTTTCTGCGTGTCAGATAAGCTGCAATCTGCTGATTCGATAAATGTATGGTGGAATGATCAAAGTCCACAATATGTTCGAAATTAACAATAAAGCTCCTGTGTGTCTGGAAAAAACTGTTTTTGGGGAGTTGTTCCAGCCAATAATCCATATTATGAATGGAATCAAAATCCTGCCGGGTAGTATGTACAATTACTTTTCGTCCCTGTGCTTCTATTGCAATAATCTGTGAAGCAGGAAATGAATATACTCCCTGCTTAGTTTCAACAGGAATTTTGGTAGTAATGGAATTGTAATATGCTAAGGCGTCTTTCATATTTCGGAAAAAACGCTGCTTGTCCAAAGGTTTGGAAAGATAGCGGAATACATGAAAACGCATTGCTTCATCCAAATATTCGGAGTAAGAGGTGACAACAAAAATTATGACATTTTTATTTGCTTTTTTTAATTCATTTCCTACATAAATTCCATTCATACCGGGCATTTCAATATCCAGAAAAACAATATCTTTTTCGTTTTTATCAGCCAATAAAGATTCGCCACTGGTAAAGGAAACTAACTCGGGACATTTTAAATGATTTGACTCAAAGTAGGATTCAATATATTTCTGTAATTGTTCAATTATCAGAGTATCGTCATCACAAATTAAAATACGCATTTTTGCACCTGGCTTTCTAATGAAAGTATATTTACATACATCTTATCATATAGAATTTCCAAATGCAAAAAATGCGTATGAAAAGACATATTAATTACAATTTTGGTTCATTATGTGCTTTGTTATTTCGTTTTACAAGCAGTTCGCTAAAGTCTCCGGCATATGATTGTTTATGTGAAAATCAATGACAATCTTTAGGAAAGGAGAGAGGACATTATGAAGAAACGGGTAACTAAATCGGTTGCAAAAGGGATGAAAGCAGCATTAGATGTTGTGTTACAGACTGAAGCCAACACAGCTTCATGTGCGATTATGTATCATCCAAAAGCACCGAAAGAATTAATGAAATACAGGAGAAACAAGTAATGGAAAAATGTACAGATACAGTAGTTGATTGGATGATCCGGTGTAATGCGATAAACGAGGCGGATAAGGAACTTTACAAGTATGCATTATATAGTTTTTTCTATTGGTATCACCACTTATCCTTGCAGGAGGTGTTGGCGTTGGCTTAGGAAGTGTAAAACACGGAGTTGCACTTATTTTTCCGTTTATGGTTCTGAGAAAATTTAGTGGTGGTTATCATGCAAAAAATTTGCACACTTGTATTCTTGAATCTGGTTTTCTATTGTTTCTGTGCATAATGTTATCAATGCATGTGCAATGTGATTTGAAGTTGGCAATAGCTACAGTTATTGCGTCTGTGAGCTTGATTACATTTAGTCCAATAGACAGTGAAAAAAAGAAGACTTGATACTAACGAGAAAAGGACATATAAAAAAACAACAGTGTTCTTCGTGATATTGTTTGGGCTGTTAGATATAGCTTTATTCTTGCTGGGAAAGTACATCTATACAATCTGTTTTTCTGTTGGGATATTACTGACAGCAGGCTTACAAGCACCTTGTATCGTAAAGAAAATGTGTAAATCGACCAAAAACAGACTGTAAATGTCGTTTGGTGCAAAAGGGGTTGAAATCATGGCAAAAATAAAGATAATAAAGTTTGTCATTGATTTGATCAAAGTTCTTTATTTACAGTTAATTCAGTTTGTTCATTGAAAGGGAGTGGATTCCAATGGGACAATGATAGAATTCTATCACTTTAAATTGAGTAGTTCGGTTCGGAGTAGTTAAACGGGCATAATGGAGGTAAAAGATTAAAATGACACATAAGAAAGAAGTTGTTTTTAGCTTGTTGTTTGTAATAATGGTGTTATGTACAGGCTGCAGTGATAAAGATAATGGAGATACGTCTAAAAATAACAGGACTTCAGGAGAATCATTTGTTCAAGAAGAAACTATTGAGAGTACTGACAATACAGACAATGCAGACGGCAGCTCGGCACCAACGCCAGAACTGAAAACGCCCCGAACGAAAAAGGAATTGGAAGATGCGCTTGGTACAGTGAATGAGTCGGGAAAATGGACGCCACCAGCCGGTTCTCATATAGATCCCAAAACAGGTAATATACTGAATAAAGATGGGGTCGTGGTTGGAACTACGCAGGAACCTTATAGTAAAGCACGTCCAGGTTCTCAAGGATGATGATATGGTGTAAAAAAATTATGGGAGGAAAAGATTATGAAGTATATGAGAAAAAACTCATTTGTAGTGTGTTTGGTCATAAGTGCAATTCTTTTGACAAGTTCATTTGCAATGCCGGTGCTTGCTGCGGAAAATACAGGAATTGAAACAAGCTCTGTCACGAGAAGCGTACCGGGATATTACAAGTGCACAGGGTCGGATGTAAATATCAGATCAGGCCCTGGAACACAATATACAATAGTAGGCACATTGAATTATGGCACAAAAGTATATGTATATTCTATCAGTAATGGGTGGGCCAAAATTTCTCTTGGCGGCATTTACCGTTATGTTAGTGCCGATTACCTTCGGGAGCTTTAAGGAAAAACATTTAATATAAACGAGGCATAGGTAAATAGCTGTATGGGCTGCCGCACTGAAAAGTTTGGTGCGGCAGCACTTTTATTTACTTTTTTAATTGAAACTACAAATGGACAAATTCTAAAAAACGTCCCAAAAACAGTATTCTGTGTTTGGGTTATAAAGACAAATTTAAAATATATAGATATTTCCGGTGGTTCGTGGTATGATAAAAATAGAAACAAAAGTGCTATTTCAAGAAAGGGTGATGGTTATGGCATTGGCACAGGCAACAAAATCCCATGAACCAACTTATACAATCAATGATGCAATGGATGTTCTTTTGTCAAGGCTGGATGAAGCCATTGATGATATGGAAAGTGACAGAGTGCAGATAGTGGAAGAAGCATGGGCAGAAATTGATGCAATATAAGGGGTACGGATGGAAAAAAGAAAATACAAAGTTGTAATTGCCCAGAGCGGCAAGCTGGATGTGAAGGAAAAAAGAAATATATCCTTCAGCAATTTAAATACCGGGAGTATGCAGAGGATTTTTCCCAAAAGATTAAAAAGCGGTTCTTGCACTTGACACACTTCCTACCAGATATAATACAATAGGCTTCCGATATCGTGGCTATGATATTTACATGAAATATACTGCCTGTTTTTTAACGCCATTGGAATTGTTAGAAAGAAAGATTAAAATAAGAGACACCAGCAATCAATACGCTGATGTCTCTTATTAATATTACCTGATTGTTGATAAATAATTTACTTTGTATCCTGCAGTGCGAGATAACCTTCTTCGCCTGTACGGATCTTAACGACATTTTCAATGTCATATACAAATACTTTACCATCACCAATCTGACCGGTATGGAGGACTGCCTTGGCAGTTTCGATAACTTTCTGTACAGGTACGAGACTTACAACAATCTCAATTTTGACCTTAGGAAGAAGATTCATTTCCATCTCAACACCACGATAGTAGGATGGAGCACCTTTCTGTACACCGCATCCGAGAACGTTCGTAATAGTGATACCTGTAACACCGATCTCATTCATTGCCTGCATAAATTCATCAAGCTTATTCTGACGGGTGATGATAACAACTTTTGTAAGCTTATGAACGCCTTCTTTCGGAAGTTCAGGAACTGATTCAGCAGGAGCAGAAGGTCTGGCTGTGACAACAGGAGCTTTTATGGAAGTTCCCATAGGAGTCGGAACACCAGCCATTGCGAAACCGTCATAAGCACTTGCAAGACCATGTTCTTTGGAGTCAAGACCTGCGATCTCTTCTTCAGCTGAAACACGAAGTCCGATTGTATGTTTGATTACCTGGAAGATAATTGTCATAGTAACAACAACCCATGCGATTGTGATGATCATACCTGTGAACTGAACACCAAATCCGTGGA
>SKEY01001424.1_pt1 | contig 31020 bp, 31 predicted proteins | sample 4843871 | NCBI WGS metagenome assembly SKEY01 (sample SAMN11008797, study PRJNA524170) | human gut metagenome | biome: Human fecal sample; material: Feces; isolation source: fecal sample from pouch patient p36 | host: Homo sapiens | place: Israel: Tel-Aviv | collected 2016-12-04 | reverse complement strand
ACGGATATTGAATATATGAAGCAGCATTTTAATTGTGAGTTATACAAAAAAGCATTAGATAGATGTGTAGAGAAATATTATGATGAAGATCCAGAATATTATGATTTTTACCAAAAATATTATCAGGACGTAAATGCAGATTTCTTAAAATAGGTGAAAAGTTATGGAAAAAAGAAAAATTTCGATAAAAAAATATAGTGGTACAATTTTTCTTTTTATTATCATTTTTTTTGCGTATTATACTGCGACTGAAAATCAATACCTTGATCCTTATTTATTTCCAAAGATTAGTAAATTAAGAGAGTCTTTGGCAGAATATAAGTGGGAAATGCTTGCAAATTTAGCATATTCTTTCAAAATATTAATTCCAGGTGTAATGGGAGGTATTTCGATTGCACTCGTATTAGGAATACCAATGGGAATGAATAAAACCATAAGAGAAATGGTTCATCCTGTTATATACGCAGTCAGTATGTTGCCAGTGATTTTGCTGTCACCATTTGCTATACATATGGCACCATCACTGAAAGCAGCATCAATTTTTTTGATTGTTTGGGGAACTGTTTGGAGTATGCTTTTTGCTACAATTAATGGAATAATGACAATTGATAAGCGTTATTTGGATAATGCAATGACATTGGAATTGAAAGGAATAAAACAGTTTACAAAGATTATTCTCCCAGCTGCCATGCCTTCAATGGCAGGAGGATTTATTAATTCGCTTAGAGCCGCTTTTTTGAGCCTGATTTTTGCAGAAATGTACGGGACAAAAATTGGTATGGGTGCATTCATAAAGATTAATTCGGATTTGGGACGATTTCAGCATGTTTGGACGGGATTTCTTTTCCTTGCGTTTGTCATGGTGTTAGTAATGCAAATTGTTGAGCGAACAAAAGATTATTTGCTCCGATGGACGATTGATTAAGAAAATGCTCTTGTAGTTAATAACCAAGTTATTAATTACTTGAGCATTTTTTGTAAAAGAATGGAGAAGATTTGAAATGACAAAAGAGGAACTGTATCAAGAAATTAAAAAATTACCAAATGAAATGCCAAGTGATAAGAGGTTAGCTGCATATTTCAAAGGTGAAATTGTGGATCATCAACCATGCATGATGAATGCAGGACAAGGAGTATATGCAAAAATGGTTGGTCTTGCTAACGAGAATGTAAATGACTTGGAAGTTCAATGTGAAATTATTCATAGAAAGGAACTCTTGTATGGAATGCGTGGAACAAGAGCTAGTATGAATTTGCGAACAGTAGGTGAGGCGTTAGGTTCTGTTGTATATTATCCAAAGCAAAGTACGGAATATATTACAGATCATTTTATGAAAAAATATTCACAATTGTCAGATATGGAAAATCTTGATGTAAAGAATAATGCTATACTTAAGGGGATTGTAGAAAAAGGTAAATTATTAAAAAAACGGTTTCCTGATATGAAAATTGGAACGGGTTGTCCAGGACCAATGTCAGCTGCAGCATCGGTGCGTGCTGTGGAGTTGTTATTGCGAGATGTAAGAAAGAATCCAGAAGATCTTCATAAGTTATTAGGACTGTGTGTTTCGAAATGTTTAGACTGGCTTGTATATGCGCATGAAGAAGTAGGATTTGATTCTAGTCTTTTATTTGATCCAGTAACTAGCACGGACGTATTAGGAAGAAAGTATTTTAAAGAAATATCAAAACCACATTTTAAGCGACTTTTTGATGGAATGACAGAAATAATTGGTAAAAAACCTACAATACATATATGCGGACATACTAGACAAATTTGGGATGATTTACGAGAGATTGGTGTAAGTGCATTTAGTGTAGATGATCGAGAAAGTATAGAGGAATTGAAGAAGAAAATGGGTAATCAGATAATGATTATAGGAAATGTTGCGCCAGTTGATATTATTAAAAATGGAAGTATAGACGAGATTATTGATGAAGTAAAAAGACAATTACAAGTTGCGGCAGATAGCCCTAGAGGCTATATGATTGGACCAGGATGTGAAATACCATTAGCTACACCGAAGGAAAATATAGATGCTTTTTTATATGCAATTCGAAAATATGGAGCAGGAGCACAAATAGGACATTTACCTAAGGGACTTGAATCGGAGTTATAAGAATTATTTGAAAGGGAAACTAAAAAAATGATTAGAAAAATAGTCATTTTAAACTGAAGTTGAGTGGATGTGTTAAAAATACATGCAAAAATAGAAGCTCCCGTTGAAAATCAGGTATAGAAAACACTGATTTCTACGGAAGCTTTTATTTTAATAATAAGAAGTTAAAAAGGGTTTTAACCGACCTTTTTATGAAATTTTTATAGTTTTTATAACTGTGGTCCAGCGGATACGAGTGCTTTTCCTGCTTCGTTTCCTTCGTATTTTGCAAAGTTCTTGATGAATCTTCCAGCAAGATCTTTTGCTTTCTCTTCCCACTCAGAAGCGTCAGCGTAAGTATCACGAGGATCAAGGATTCCTGTGTCAACACCTGTAAGCTCTGTAGGAACCTCAAAGTTGAAGTAAGGAATCTTCTTTGTTGGAACGTTCTTGATATCTCCGTTCAGGATCGCATCGATGATACCACGAGTATCTTTGATGGAGATACGTTTTCCTGTTCCATTCCATCCTGTATTTACAAGGTAAGCCTTTGCTCCACTCTTCTCCATCTTCTTAACAAGCTCTTCTGCATATTTTGTAGGATGCAGCTCTAAGAATGCCTGTCCGAAGCAAGCTGAGAATGTAGGTGTAGGCTCTGTGATTCCACGCTCTGTTCCTGCAAGTTTTGCTGTAAATCCTGACAGGAAGTAGTACTGTGTCTGCTCTGGTGTCAGTACAGATACTGGAGGAAGTACTCCGAATGCGTCTGCTGACAGGAAGATTACGTTCTTAGCTGCAGGTGCAGAAGAAATCGGGCGTACAATGTTCTCGATATGCTGAATCGGGTAAGAAACACGAGTGTTCTCTGTTACGCTCTTATCAGCAAAATCAATCTTTCCTTCAGCGTCAAGTGTTACGTTCTCAAGAAGAGCATTGCGCTTAATTGCATTGTAGATATCCGGCTCAGACTCTTTATCAAGGTTGATAACCTTAGCGTAGCATCCACCCTCGAAGTTGAATACTCCGTTGTCATCCCAACCGTGCTCATCGTCACCAATCAGAAGACGTTTCGGGTCTGTGGAAAGTGTTGTCTTACCTGTTCCGGAAAGTCCGAAGAAGATTGCTGTGTTCTCACCATTCTTATCTGTGTTAGCTGAGCAGTGCATAGCAGCGATGCCCTTCAGTGGAAGGAAGTAATTCATCATAGAGAACAGTCCTTTTTTCATCTCTCCGCCATACCATGTGTTTACGATAACCTGCTCTTTGCTTGTGATGTTGAATAATACAGCTGTCTCTGAATTTAAGCCTAACTCTTTGTAGTTTTCAACTTTAGCTTTAGAAGCATTATATACAACGAAATCTGGCTCGAAATCTTTAAGTTCCTCCTCAGTTGGCTGAATGAACATATTTGTAACGAAATGAGCCTGCCAAGCTACTTCTACGATAAAACGAATTGCCATACGGGTATCTTTGTTAGCACCGCAGAATGCATCTACAACATAAAGTTTTTTGTTGGAGAGTTCTTTGATCGCAAGATCCTTTACAGCGTTCCATGTCTCTTCAGAAGCTGGATGATTGTCATTCTTGTACTCATCAGATGTCCACCATACTGTGTCTTTTGAATTTTCGTCCATAACGATAAATTTGTCTTTAGGAGAACGTCCTGTATAGATGCCTGTCATTACATTTACTGCACCGAGTTCACTGACCTGTCCTTTTTCGTAACCTTCAAGTTCAGGTTTTGTCTCCTCCTCAAATAATAACTCGTAGGAAGGGTTATACACGATTTCTGTAGTTCCAGTAATACCATACTTGCTTAAATTGATTTCTGCCATCTTAAACCAAACCTCTTTTCTTAAATGTAATAAGGGAAATGGTCGATAGCTGGAACATTTCCCCCATTCATATTTAATTATACATTATTAATTTCCAAAATCAATAAATTTTTAACAAATTCCTCCGGTGCAAAATTACCAATTTTTTCCTAAGAAAGTTCCAATTTTCCGGTATAAAGCTGATAATAGGTTCCTTTTTGCTGAATCAGGTCCTCGTGGTCACCGCGTTCGATGATCCGACCGTGATCCAAAACGATAATTGCGTTACTGTTTCGAATTGTGGACAGTCTGTGTGCGATAACAAATACGGTACGCTCCTTCATCAGATTGTCCATACCTTTCTGTACGATACTCTCGGTACGGGTATCAATACTTGATGTTGCCTCGTCCAGAATCAGTACCGGTGGATCGGCAACAGCGGCTCTTGCAATAGACAGAAGCTGTCTTTGTCCCTGGGACAATTCCTCGCCGTCACCGCTTAGTAATGTATCGTAACCATTTGGCAACATCTGGATGAACTGGTCCGCGTGAGCAAGTTTTGCAGCATTGTAGATTTCTTCGTCAGTGGCATTCAGTTTACCGTAACGGATATTGTCTTTGATCGTTCCGGTGAACAAATGTGTATCCTGAAGAACGATTCCGAGGGAACGGCGCAAGTCATCTTTTCTGATTTTTGTAATGTCGATGCCGTCATAAAGGATCTCACCGCTTTGAATGTCGTAGAAACGATTGATCAGGTTGGTGATCGTTGTCTTACCAGCGCCTGTAGATCCTACGAATGCCAGCTTCTGGCCAGGTTTGGCAAAGAGGCTGATATCATGAAGAATAATTTTGTCTTCATCGTATCCAAATGTCACATCTTTGAATCTTACATCTCCGGTCAGTTCCGTATAAGTCACAGTACCATTTTCGTCAGCAGGCTTTTTCCATGCCCACATACCGGTACGTTCTGTGCATTCAGTAATCGTTCCATTCTCATCTTTTTTTGCATTGACCAGTGTGACAGAACCGGTATCCTGTTCCGGTTCTTCATCAATGAGCTTAAAGATACGTTCTGCTCCTGCAAGAGCCATGACGATGGAATTGAACTGCTGTGCAACCTGCATGAATGGCTGGGTGAAGCTCTTTGTAAACTGTAGGTAAGAAGCGATGACACCGATGGTAATACCGCCCACACCAGTAACTGAAAGCAATCCGCCGAGAACTGCAGTCAGTACGAACTGGAGGTTTCCGATGTTTCCGATGACCGGTCCCATCATATTTGCATATTTGTTTGCATTTGCAGCGCACTCGAACAATGCGTCATTTAGTTCGTCGAACTCTTTTTCTGAAATTTCTTCGTGATTGAAGACTTTGATGACACGCTGCCCGTTCATACGCTCTTCAATAAATCCAGTCACATCTGCCAGCGCCATCTGCTGACGGATGAAATATTTTCCACTGTTTGCGCCGATAGCCTTTGTTGCAGAGATCAGAACCCCGATGATGAGCACTGCAAGAACGGTAAGAAGCGGGCTTAGCACGAGCATGGAGATAAATGTTACGACGATAGTGAAAAATGACATCAGTGCCTGTGGGATAGCCTGGCTGATCATCTGTCTTAATGTATCAGTATCGTTCGTGTAAAGGCTCATGATAGATCCGTTCGTGTTCTGGTCAAAGTAGCGGATTGGCAGTGTCTGCATGTGCTCAAACATATCGTCGCGCACTTTTTTTAACACGCCCTGTCCAATGTATACCATCATTCTTGTATAGGTAAATGTTGCAATCACACCTACGAGGAAAATGCATCCCAAAACGGTCAGTGCCCGATAAAGCTCTGTATAATTCGGAGATTTTTGCCCAATTAGTGGAATAATATAATCATCAAGCAAATATTTTAAGGACAGAGATACAGAAATGGATGCAACAGCACTTAAAAGGATGCAGATGAATACCATGATAAAACGGTACTTGTACAGGTCCATAATATATTTGAGGAGACGTTTTCCAGTAGCAATATTTTCAGCACTTAGCCTTTTACCTGGTTTTTTTGTTGTCTTATTCATGGTCGTCACCTCCTTTTACCTGTGATTCATATACTTCTCTATAAATTTCATTTGTCTTTAATAATTCTTCAGATGTTCCGATTCCCATGATCTGTCCACCATCCAGAACGATGATCTGGTCAGCATCTTCGATAGAAGAAACGCGCTGTGCAATGATGATCTTGGTGGTGTTCGGAATTTCTTCGCGGAATGCTTTCCGGATCAGGGCATCCGTCTTTGTATCTACTGCACTGGTAGAGTCATCCAGAATCAGGATCTTTGGTTTCTTAAGGAGCGCCCTTGCGATACACAGACGCTGCTTCTGACCACCGGATACATTGTTACCTCCCTGAACGATTTTTGTATTGTAACCGTTCGGGAACTCCTGAACGAATCCGTCAGCCTGCGCAAGCTTACATACACGTTTGACTTCTTCATCGCTTGCAGTTTCATCACCCCAGCGGATGTTTTCATAAATGGTTCCAGAGAACAGTACATTTTTCTGAAGAACCATGGATACCTGGTCACGCAGGGATTCCAGGCTATAATCACGAACATCAATGCCGCCGACTTTGACACGTCCTTTTGTGACATCGTAAAGTCTTGGGATGAGCTGGACAAGGGAAGATTTTGCACTTCCGGTTCCACCGATGATACCGATAGTCTGTCCGGATTCAATATGAAGATTAACGTTTTTCAGAGATAAATTTCCGCCTTCACCTGCGTAGCTGAAGTCTACATGGTCGAATACAATGTCTCCGTTTGGAACTTCTGTCACTGCATCAGGCTGATCTTGCATTTCCGGAATTTCATTCATGACTTCAGTGATACGGTCAGAAGATGCCTCCGCGATCATGATCATAACGAATACAAATGTAACCATCATCAGAGATCCGATAATCTGTAGTGCGTAAACGATGACACTTGTAAGTTCGCCTGTCTCCATAGTGCCGGCAATGATGCTCTTGCCTCCGATCAGAACCATGATTAGAACGACCGAGTACATGGTAAACTGCATGACCGGTGAGTTCCAGGCAACAATTTTCTCAGCCTTTGTGAAAAGATTGTATACATATTTGGAAATGTCGTGAAACTTGTCAATTTCATAATCCTCGCGGACAAATGCTTTCACTACGCGGGAAGCATTCACATTTTCCTGGACGGAGTTGTTCAGTACATCGTATTCGTCGAATACTTTGATAAAATGTGGGTGTGCTTTTTTGGCAATGTAGATCAGTGTTCCTCCAAGAAGCGGGATTACAATCAGGAATAAGAGTGAAATTGTCTTATTGAGGAGCAGTGTCATAATCCATGATAAGATAATCATAAATGGAGCTCTTGCAAGAAGACGGATACTCATCATGTATGCCATCTGGATATTTGTGATATCTGTTGTCATACGTGTAACCAGTCCTGAAGTAGAAAAATGGTCAATGTTTTTGAAAGAGAAATCCTGTACCTTATAAAAGATGTCGTGGCGCAGGTTTCTGGCGTATCCGGCACCTGCGATTGCTGCCATGTTACCAGCCTGAACACCAAAGAACAGGGCAAGCATAGCCATGACTACTAGAATCAGACCACGCTGTAAAATGTAGGACATATCTCCATTTGCGATTCCTACATCGATGATTTTGGCCATCTCGAGTGGAATCAGAACTTCCATCAGAACTTCGAGAATGACAAGAAGCGGAGCAAGAATGGATTGCTTCTTATATTCTCGTACTGATTTTAATAGTGTTTTATTCATATTATGCCTCCTTTTTATTGTCAGTACAATTACATTTTGAAGCTGCAAGATTATCAAGCATCTGACAGAGAACTTCCCGGCAAACATGGAGCTTGTCATCAGGAATACCGGCGGACAAAGCGGCCTCACACTTTTTGATATGTTCTACAATACGTGGACGCAAAGCCTCAGCTTTTTCTGTCGGAACCAGTTGCTTTAGTCTTGCATCGCTTTCAACACTGGTTCGTGTAATATAGCCCTTTTGCTCAATCAGTTTAATAATACCGGTGACAGTAGACCGCCGGATCTGGAATGCTTCCTCAATATCCCGCTGGAATATTGGTTTGTGAGCAGATTCTAATAAGATAAATTTTAAAAGCTGTTGCTGGACAGGTGTCAGATCACTATCTTCTAAAATAGTATAGCAGTCATTTTGACATTTCATCTTACAGGAAAGAATGTGGATCAGACGTCCCAGCTCCAGAGGATTATTTTGGTTGTTTGTATCTTGCATAATACACCTCAATTCTCAAAGAAATAATTGTTAGCTTCCTAACTTTTAACATTATATGGACAATATAATAGAATGTCAAGAGAAAAAATAAGAGAAAGCTGCAGTGTAAACTGAAGATAAAAATTAAGAAAAAACTACAGAAGAGCAGTATGAGAAAATGACTTTGCTGTGCAGTGATAAATTCTTGTAAAATAATAAAATGTGGTTGAAATGTCAGGTGGATAATACTATAATGTGTGAGGGAGTAATCAGGAACTCCTACAATGATTCATTTTCAGGCAGAAATCAAAATGGAGCCTGGAATGGATGATTGGCAAAATTTCTAAGAAAAAGGCAGGTGAACAGAATGGACAGTTGCGATAGTCATGGGCGAACTAAGAACATAGGATCAGATATGAGTAACAGTCTGTTCTGTTTTTTCTAAATAGAATTTATCAATTCATTTCTTATCCTATTTTCCAATGAGCGAACATATGCATAAAAATGCAGCTATCTGATCTGTGAAAAACAGATGCAAGAAGGATAAAGATTTTAATGTCAACAGCTAAAGTGTCTCTTGATGTTTTAATTTTTGTGTTTCTTGCGGAAATGAGAAAACAGGATAAGGAGGTTTCCCAAGATGGAAAACAAAACACAGGATTATCAGTCAGAAATCTTGGCTATCATCAGAGGTAATACTTCACCGGGAGTTATGCGTAACAAACTGGAGGATTATCATGAAAATGACCTGGCAGATGTATTTTCCGAGCTGACAGCAGCAGAGAGACGGAAAGTCTGCAGAATTCTGAACCTGGATATGCTTTCAGACATTTTCGAGTATATCGATGAGAAACAGGCAGCAGAATATCTGGACGAGATGGACGTGCGCAAGGCAGCGGGTATTCTTTCGGGAATGGAGACAGATGCCGTTGTAGATGTTCTCCGTATGACACCGAAGGAGAAAAAAGTACTTTTGATCGAGCTGATGGATGATGAGGCGAGAAAAGATATGGCAATCATTGCTTCATTTGACGAGGAAGAAATCGGAAGTAAGATGACAACTAACTGCATCATGATCCGTGAGAATCTGACTGTAAAGCAGGCAATGAGCAGCTTAATCGGTCAGGCAGCAAAGAACGATAACATTTCTACTATATTTATGGTGACAGAAGATTCTACATTTTACGGAGCATTAGATTTGAAAGATTTGATTATTGCAAGACAGGATGCATGTCTGGAAGATCTGATTGTGACATCATACCCATATGTATATGGAAATGAACTGATAGATGATTGTATTGAAAAGCTGAAAGATTATTCCGAGAATTCCATTCCGGTACTGGACAATGATAACAAATTACTTGGAGTTATCACATCTCAGAGTATTGTAGAACTGGTCGATGATGAGATGGGAGAGGACTACGCGATGTTCGCTGGTCTGACTGCAGAGGAGGATTTGAAAGAGCCTCTGCGTGAGAGTCTGAAAAAGAGACTTCCGTGGCTGTTGGTATTGTTAGGACTTGGCATGGTCGTTTCATCAGTAGTTGGTGTATTTGAGACAGTTGTAAGTCAGCTTACGATTATTATGTGTTTCCAGTCACTGATCCTGGATATGGCAGGAAATGTGGGAACACAGTCACTGGCCGTAACAATCCGTGTTCTGATGGACGAGTCTCTGACCGGAAAACAGAAGGCAGAATTAGTATGGAAGGAAATGACAATCGGATTTTCGAACGGTCTGATTCTGGGAACATTGTCATTTATTGTAATCGGACTTTATATTGCACTCTTTAAAGGAAAGACTTTTATGTTCGCTTATGCAGTTTCAGGCTGCATCGGAATAGCACTTGTAGTTGCAATGGTCATCTCCGGGGCAGTCGGAACATGTATTCCGCTGTTCTTTAAGAAAATTAATGTTGATCCGGCAGTAGCATCCGGACCATTGATCACGACCATCAATGACCTGGTAGCAGTTGTGACTTACTATGGACTGAGCTGGATTTTCCTTATTGAGATGTTGCATCTTGCGGGGTAAGTGATAAAAAAGAACCTCCAGGTATGATTTTGACTATGTAGATTTTAAATATTTTATTGCACCGCCTATTAACATGCAAATCCAAAAACTCGCGATGCTCTAACAGATGGATTTGCATGTAGATATGCTCATAAAATTATTTAAAATTCTACAATTAGTAAAAATCATACCTGGAGATTTTATTTTCGCTTACTCCGCAAGGTGGTGGTAAGTGGGAGCAATTTAACTAAAAAGGAGATATTTATGATAAAAGCAGTTATTTTTGATATGTATGAGACCTTGATCACACAGTATGGCGGACCGGTATATTTCCGGGCGCAGATGGCAGCAGATGCCGGCATAGATCCGATGTTATTTGATGCACTTTGGATTCCGAGTGAGAATGACCGGACCATTGGAAAGCAGACATTGGAAGAGACAATTGAGCAGATATTGAGACAGACCGGAAAATACAGCGAGGAGACATTCCAGACTATTATTTCTGGAAGAAAGGCAGCAAAAGCAGACTGTTTTTGTCATCTTCACCCGGAAATTATTCCGATGCTTCAGGCATTAAAAGAAAAAAAGATTAAAATCGGACTGATTAGTAACTGTTATTCTGAGGAAGCGGTATTGATCCGGGAAAGCCAGTTATTTCCATATTTTGATGAGACATGTCTGTCTTATGAACTGGGAATGAAAAAGCCAGATCCGGGAATATTCCTAAAGTGTATGGAAGGGCTTGGCGTGAGAGCCGGAGAATGTTTGTACATCGGAGATGGCGGGAGCCATGAACTGGAGGCAGCAGATATTATGGGAATGACTGCGCTTCAGGCACGGTGGTACATCAAAGAGGTGCCGGAACTGGATATCCGAAAAGAGGAGTTTGAACAGCTAGAGACACCGAGGGCGGTGTTAGAAAAGATATAAAAAATGATTTGTTTATTTTTAGACAAATAATATATCTTGAAAATATACAAAAGTATTGCATGAAAAGCATAGAATTGATACAATAAATGTAAGGTGCTGTCAGCACTGGTGTGTTTGGCGGTTTATTTTTTACAGGGAGTCTATAGCTCTGATTACATAGATGATTCGGACGATGAACTAATATGGAAAGGAGAACATACTTATGCTAACAATGGCTGACTTGATTGCAGTACTTAGTCTCTGCTTAACCTCATTTGGTCTTGGATATACGATTGGGTGTAATAATAAGACCACAAAAAAATAACCGCCTGTTAGCCTGAGAAACTAATACGGTTATTTTTTATTTACAATGATCAGGTAAATCGCCATTGGCAGTACCTTTTATATAAGTATATTAACACTGATATGTGTGTGTGTCAAATATATGTTGTATGAAAAGGACGAAGTGGTATGAAGATAAATAATCAATATGAGGAAGCAGAAGCGATTTATCCAGTTACAGGATTATATATTGATCCGGACGGGAATGCTGTAGAAAAGTCAGAGATGCTTTTATCGGAGCATCGTATGGACGTGTATATTAATGATGTGCTGACGATGAAATTAGTGTGTACACCGAAGGATTTGCCGGGGCTGGTACTGGGACGAATGGTCAGCGAAGGCATGATTCATTCATCAGAGGAAGTGGAATACCTTTATATCTGTGAGCATGGGACCAGGGCGAGAGTACAGCTTGGTTCAGAACATTGTGGATTGGTTAATGATAATCTGAGCGCAGAGGTTATGGATACACCGACTTGTTGTACGGATAATAAGACCATATATAGTGGATTTGCAGTGGAAAAAGAATTGCAGCATCTGGAGCCGGTAAAGGTGAGTCTGGAACTTATGTATGCATTCGACGAAGCCTTTCATCAGGATATGCCATTGCATGAGGCGACATGGTCAACACACAGTTGCTTTCTTGCATATAAGGGAAAGATTGTGTATTCCTGTGAGGATATCGGACGTCACAATGCACTGGACAAAGCGATTGGCTATGCACTTATGCATGATTATGATTTTCATGAATGTGCAGTCTTTACGACCGGACGTCTCCCAATCGATATGATCACGAAGGTAATCCGGGCAGGAATTCCGCTTGTGGCAAGCAAAAAGACTCCGACGGCAGAAGCTGTAAAACTGGCACAGGAATATGGCCTGACGATGATCGGAAGAGCGAAGAATCACAAGATGATGCAATATACGCTGTATCAAAGATAATGAAATCTCAGTAAAGAGGCACGCACAAAGAGCAGAGGAGAAGGAGATGTCTCACCGTTTTCAGCACTTACGACAGCTCTTGCAGCAACGATTGGAACCGGAAATATCGTCGGAGTTGCGACTGCCATGGTTTCAGGAGGACCAGGTGCATTTGTGTGGATGTGGATTTCCGCGGCGTTTGGTTTAACTTCCAAGTTCAGTGAATGTATGCTGGCAATCAAGTACCGTGAAGTGAATGAAAAGGGAGAGATGAGCGGAGGTCCAATGTACACGATGAAAAAGGGTATAAAGAATAAGACATTAGGTTCTGCTCTTGCATGGCAATCTTTTATGTCATTTGCGGATTAATCGTGATTGTAGGAAATATTGCGAATCTGCCATCGGGTCTTGCTATGATATTTAAAATGGCTTTTTCTGTTGAAGCTGTTGGCGGCGGACTTTGCGGCTCAATTGTAGCTTCTATGATGAATGCCATGAGATACGGAGTTGCCAGAGGTGTATTTTCAAATGAAGCTGGAATGGGTTCAGCAGCTATTACAGCAGCGGCAGCAACAACAGATAATCCGGTACGACAGGGATATATTAATATGACAGGAACTTTTTGGAATACGATTGTTGTATGTACCATTACCGGACTTGCAATCGCTTCCTCAGGCGTACTTGGAATGACAGATTCTGCAGGAGACTATCTGACAGGTTCAGATATAACAATTCTCTGGTTGTATATCTTGGCTGCACACAGACACTTAATCTTGTATGGAGTTTTTCGGATATAGCAAATGCGCTCATGGCAATCCCGAACCTGATCTGCATGCTCATACTCAGTAAAGAAGTAGAACAGGACATCAAAGCATTCCAGCCAGAGATAGACAACAGACATACAGAAAAACGTTACGAACAAAACACGTATGTGCAAGATGTAAAATAAAAATATGAGAAAAATATAAAAGACTTATCGCAAAATAAAATAGAAAAAGTCCTGTCCTATGACGATAGGATAAAATTCGACATGTCTGCGAGCATAGCATGTCTTTCTATGTACTGTCTGAGCCGTAAGGCGAGTTTACATAGAAAGACATAGATAAGCGGCGCAGCAGGCATAGAATTTTACCCGTGTCATAGGACAGGACTTTTTCTATTATAGTTGTAAAAGAGCTTTTTGTTTTGCCAATTTTTCCATTTTACAAAAACAATTCTAACAGGAACACCACCATGCATGCGCATACGGACACTTGCAGCAGGCTTTTCCCGAACCATGCAAGTGCTGTGGCAACAATAAGCGCCGCCCATGCAGACCAGACACTTCCGGTCGCGGACAGGATTGCCGGGAAAGTCATCACTGCCAGTGTGACGTATGGTACATAGTATAGAAATGACCGAATCGTTTTATTTTTAATTTCTTTTCGAATCAAGGTCAGAGGCAGCATACGGATCAGATAAGATACTCCGGCCATGACCAGGATATAGATATAAATATTATGACTCATGACTTGCCTCCTTCTCATTGTTATTTAATACACTAGATTCAGTGCTTTTTTCATCTCCCTCATCTTCATTGACTGGGAACAGGATTGCAGCACCTCCGGCAATAAGAATCGTAAGCAGAATCGTTCTTGTTCCGGTAGAAAGTGTGTGGACGACTGGAAGTTTTGTAAATGCAAAGCTTGCTCCCATGGAAATCAAGACAACTCCCGCAAGAATCTTATTTTTTCTTGCAGGCGGGATAATGATTGCCAGGAACATGCCGTAAAGACCGACACTTAATGCACTGACGATATTAGCCGGTAGAATGGATCCCATCAAAGTTCCAAAAAGTGTTCCGAAAGCCCAGCCGGGAAGTGCTACAGTATATGCACCAAAAGAATAGTATGGATTCAATTTACCCGGTACGGCCACGGAGATTCCAAATAACTCATCCGTGACATCATAACTTAGAAGCAGACGCTGGATCATCGGTGTGTCTGGTGGAAGTTTCTGACTTAATGCACAGGACATCAGAAGATAACGGGCATTTGTGATCAATATCAGAATCGCGACCTCCAGATAGCCGCCACCTGCGGCAATCAGTGTAAATCCGGCAAATTCACCGGCCGATGCATTATTAGTAAAACTTACGAGAAATGCCTGAAAGGGTGTGAACCCGGCATTTTTCGCGGCGATTCCAAGGGTAAATGAAACCGCAAGATAGCCAAGGGCAATGGGAATTGCGTCCCGCATACCCTTGGCAAACCAGGATCTGTTATTACCTCTCATATGTTACCTCTTTTCTACAAGTAAATCAGACAGGACCAAGAGTCCTGTGCACTGAATAAATTGAATTATCTCATAAATTCGTTAATGACGTGTAGTACGCCATCTTCATCGTTTGACTTTGTAATATAATCGGCAGATTCTTTCACCAGTGGCTGAGCATTTGCCATAGCAACTCCAAGTCCGGCAGTCTCAATCATAGTCAGATCATTATATCCATCGCCGCAACAGATCATGGCATCGGTAGAAAGTCCGATGCTGGTGAGCAGCTTTGTAAGGGAGTGAGCTTTGTCAATACCCTGAGGCATGATTTCAAGAAAGAACGGATCTGAGCAGTAAATAGACAGATAAGAGTGAAATTGTTTTTCAGCTTCAGCTTTTACTTCCTGAATCAGTTCCGGTTCTCCGGTAATCAGAAATTTATTGTTATTATTTTTAGTGACGTAAGAGACGAAATCGTCCACTTTTGTAATCGGCATATGATTGATGAAAGATTCTTTTTCGCTGTATTCATTCATATCTCCACCTGAAATCAGCATGGTATCGGTGTAGGCAAGAATGTCAATACCCGGATATTTTTTCACGATTTCAAGAAGCGGAGCCGCAACATCATTTGGAAGATATTTGCTGTAAATGATCTCACCGGAGCGGCAGTCTGTGATACGACCACCGTTGTAGGAGAGAATATAACTTCCATAGTCTCCAAGGTGAAGTTCCTCTGCCAGAGGAAGGACGCCCTGAGAAGGACGTCCACTGGCTAATACAACTTTTTTTCCGTTTTTCTGAATGTCAATCAGAGCATCTCTGGTCGATGGTGTGATCTCTTTTCTGGAATTGGTCAGTGTCCCATCCAGATCCAGTGCCAGAAGCTGGTAGTTCATAGTTTTATACTCCTAAAATTTTTGTAATTCATCTACGATTTCAGGGAACTGCATACCATGTGAAGCTTTCACAAGGATATTGTCACCTGGTTGAATCAGATGTTTCATCTCTGCAAGAAAGTCTGCCTTTGCAGGGAACCATTTTGCCTCGCAGCCATGTTCAGAAGCTCCGGCTACAAGCTCTTTGGAAAGCTCGCCAATTCCGCATACAAGGTCGATGCCTATATCACCTGCATGTGCACCGGTTTCGTAGTGGAGTTCTTTTCCAGTCTCGCCCAGTTCGCCCATGTCGCCAAGAACAGCGACCTTTCGTCCGATTGCCATGTTCAGAACATCTAAGGAAGCCTGCATGGAAATTGGATTTGCATTATAGCAGTCATCTAAGATGATGATTTTATCTGTCTGAATGATATTATTTCTTCCGGGGATGGAAGGCAGTCCTTCAATTCCGGCTTTGATTTCTTCTGGTGTAAGTCCAAGCTGATAGCCGACAGCAGTTCCGGCAAGAGCGTTTTGTACCATGTGAGCACCAGGAAGTGGAACGATGCAGTCAAAGCTTTCGCCGGACGGAAGGTGAATCGTACAGGAAGAACCGCGAAGTCCAAGTGGTTCTACGTCAGTTGCATAGAACTGGCAGTTCTTTCCAAGACCGAAAAATTCAGGCTCTACGCCTTTGACCGGTCCCATATCACGGAGCAGATCATCGTCTCCGTTCAGAAGAATAGAACCACCGGTCTTCATATCCTGGATCATCTGAGATTTTTCCTGAAGAATCCCTTCTCTTGTTTTGAAAAATTCCAGATGTGCGATACCGATATTCGTGATCACACAGATATCCGGGCTTGCTACGCTGGAAAGACGACGCATCTCACCAAAGTGGTTGACACCCATTTCCAGAACAGCGACCTGATGCTTTTCATTCATTTCAAAAATTGTAATTGGAAGCCCCCATTCATTGTTGAAGTTTCCAAGTGTTTTATGTACACAGTATTTCTGAGACAGTACAGAAGCAATCATTTCCTTTGTACTTGTCTTTCCGACACTTCCTGTGATTCCGACAACCTTAATATCGAAAGAATCACGATAAAGCTTTGCAGTATCAAGAAGTGCCTGGCCAGTAGACTCTACCAGGATATATGGAAAATCTGTCTCGCCAAGATCTTCATGGGAAATCACGCACATTGCGCCTTTTTCAATGGTATCCGGAATGAATTTGTGAGCGTTGACGCGTTCACCGTCAATGGCAATGAACAGATAGTCTTTTTCAACTTTCCGGCTGTCAATTGTAACACCGGCAACTTCTTTGTCCAATAGATTTTCAGGTCCCCGGTATTCTCCGTGGCAGGCCTTAGTAATATTTCTTAAAGTAAGGTTTTTCATGATGGATTCCCTCTTATCTGTAACGCGCATTTATAGATTCTTCAATGATGCGTTCGCATAATTCGTTGTACTCGATGCCTGCGGCTTTTGCAGCCTTCGGAAGCAGACTTGCGGCAGTCATTCCTGGAAGTGCATTCATTTCCAGACTGTAGAATTCGCCGTCTTCGTCATCAATGATAAAGTCAGCACGTGCATAGACATCCATACGGAGTGCGGCAAATGCTTCTTCTCCGGCACGCATCATGCGCTGCTGAGTTTCTTCATCAATAGATACCGGTGGACAGATTTCCTGTGCTCCGCCAGCCTGATATTTATTCTCATAGTTGAAGACACCATTTTTCGGAATGATCTCAACTAATGGGAGTGCTTTCCCGGCAATGACAGCGCTGGCAAACTCACGGCCTTTGATGTAAGGCTCAATGACCAGTTCTTCATCTGGGTTCTTTTCAAATGATTCACGAACTGCATGGTTATATTCTTCTTCTGTATGACAGATGTAAACTCCGATACTGGAACCATTTTCACATGGTTTTACGACCAGTGGGAGATAATATCCAAGTTCGGATAAAGGAAGATCCTTTGTCTCTTTTGTCAGATGTGTTCCACGAGGAGTCGGTACACCACTCATTTTATAAATCTGTTTTGTTACTAGTTTGTTCATAGACAGGGCACAGCCAAAAGAGTTGCAGCCTGTATATTTGATTCCAAGAAGATCAAAAGCAGCCTGAAGCTTACCATTTTCTCCGACAGAGCCGTGCAGAGCGACAAATGTAATGTCTGCCATACGGCACAGTTCAATGACATTTGGTCCAAACATGCAGTCGGACTGATCCGGGCGAGATTTCTTAAGGGCTTCAAGGTCAGGTTCTTTTGTGCTGATATTTTTTGCAATCTCAAGACCTGCGCCCGGAAGAGTAAATACATCTTCCAGATTCGCAGGCGTATTTTCAAGACCGAAGTACAGGTCAAGAAGATAAGCCTGGTGTCCGTTTTCCAACAGTGTTTTGCAGATGCCGGCACCGGAAGTCAGTGAGACGTCACGCTCCGGACTTAAACCGCCTGCTAATACTATAATTTTCATAATGAATGCTCTCCTTTTATTCTGGTTTGTGTGCCTGATCGAGTAAGGCTTTCTTTACATCATATAATCTCTGGGATAAATCTACATAAACCCGGTGTGGATAGAAGAGACGTTTTGTCTCGTCCCACAGGGAGTCTTTTTCCTGTTTACAATATTCTGCAATCTCCGTGACAGAAGGGGAAGTGTAAATACATTCTCCGTTTTTGAAGATTGGAACAAGCATTTCACGCATGGCATAAGTGCCGCCTGCAAGCTTTGTTTTCTTCCATGTCTCCAGCGGGTCAAAGAGAAGAAGATCCTGACTTTCGTCAAATGTTTCATCAGCGAAGCAGATCAGATCAGCTTTGATCTTGCCGGTCTCTTTTTCATAGATACGGTAGATTGTCTTATTTCCTGGATTGGTGATCTTCTCTGTGTTTTCAGAAATCTTAATCTTCGGGATAAATTCTCCGTTTTCATTCCTGATTGCAGACAATTTGTATACACCGCCAAATGACGGGCAGTCTTTGGACGTGATCAGATGAGTACCAACACCCCAGGAGTTGATCGCTGCACCCTGTGCCTTCAGATCATGAAGCAGATATTCGTCCAGATCATTGGAAGCGCAGATGGAAGCGTCCGGGAATCCGGCTTCATCTAACATTTTACGTGCTTTTTTGGAAAGATATGCAAGGTCTCCGCTGTCCAGACGGATTCCATATTTTTTTAATGGTTTTCCTGCGTCTTTAAATTCCTGGAAGACACGGATGGCATTTGGTACGCCAGATTTTAATGTGTCATAAGTGTCTACCAGAAGTGTACAGTTGTCCGGATATAGCTCTGCATAATATTTAAATGCAGTGTATTCGTCCGGGAATGTCATGATCCAGCTATGTGCGTGAGTTCCCATAACAGGGACATCAAAAAGCTGACCTGCCAGTACATTTGACGTACCGACACATCCGCCGATCATAGCGGCACGTGCTCCGTAAAGTCCGGCATCCGGTCCCTGTGCACGGCGCAGTCCGAACTCCATGATTCCGTCTCCGTCGGCGGCATAGACAACACGGGAAGTCTTAGTAGCGATGAGAGACTGGTGATTGATCAGATTCAGGATAGTTGTCTCGACAAGCTGAGCTTCCATGATCGGAGCAATGACCTTAAGCAGTGGTTCTTTTGGGAATACTACGCTTCCTTCCGGAATTGCATAGATATCTCCTGTAAAGTGAAAACCACTTAAATACTGAAGAAAATCATCATCAAAAATGTGAAGACTTCGTAAGTAGTCCACATCTTCGTAGGTGAAATTCAGGTTCTTAATATAGTCAATGACCTGGTCAAGTCCCGCGCAGACGGAATAACCATTGCCGCAGGGATTGTGACGGTAAAACACATCGAATACAACCGTCTCATGTTGACCTTTTTTATAATAACCCTGCATCATTGTCAGTTCATATAAATCAGTCAGCAGTGTTAAATCTTGTTTGTTCATAGTGAGCTCCTTTCATGACTGAATCGTAAGCTTTGTTTTCATAATTGATGATACCACGGATTGCTTTGTATCGTACATTTCATGATATCTTGTGTATTATATATCATAATGGTACCTTTATACAAGGGTATGATTTTTCTCAATCGTGTCCTTTATGATCTTCTGGCAGTAAACATCGATCTTCTTGCGGTCTTCTTTTTCCATTTCATTCATATATATAGGGGAGCAGTACTCCAAAACAACGTGTGTTTTTCTGATATATGGCAAATGTCCCTCAAAAATATTAATGGTGTTATTCAGTGCAACAGGTACGATCGGACATCCGCTCTTTTCTGCAATTTTAAAGGAACCGGCATGGAATGGAAGAAGACTTAATTCTTCTCCTTTGTTGCGTGTCCCTTCTGGGAAAATAAAAACAGAAATTCCATTTTTCACCTGATCGATCGCAGTCAGGATGGTTTTAAGACCTTCTCTTATATTGTCGCGATCCAAAAACAGGCAGTATACCCGTTTCATCCAGGTGCGAAGGAACGGGTAATTTAACATTTCCTTTTTGGCAACGAATCCGGTCAGATCCCTGCAGCGGGAATAAGTCAGCAAAATGTCAAAATAACTTCTGTGGTTGCCCACGTAGAGAACCGGTTCATCAGGAACACGGTCTTCTCCGATGACGGTCACTTCGACACCGGAAATTTTCAGGATCACTTTAAATCCCCATTGAACGATACGTAGTGCTGCGAGATCGGCTGAGCGTTTATTCACTTTGCCAATAAGCCAGAGAATTCCGAGTACAGGAATCCCGAGTAGAAAATATAACAATAAAAATATTGCAACGAGTATAAAGCGTAACATATGTCAAGTTCCTCCAACTAATATCTTCCATATAAAACAGTCAAGCCGCGAAGTTCATCGGCAAGTTCGCCTTTGAGCGCGGACTGCTGATAACGCCAGCTCCAGTTTCCGGCGCCGATACCTGGTGTGTTCATGCGTCCTTCAGCACCGACACACAGGACATCCTGAAGAGGAAAGATTGCGTATGCAGCAACACTTGCAAGTGCGGTTCCAATAAGATCCAATGGGAAATGTGCATCATTGCTGCAGTGTGTGTAGCGGCGTACTTTGTCGCGGCATTCCGGGCGCAGTGTCTGATACCAGCTGCGAGTCGTGTCGTTATCATGAGTTCCGGTGTAACATACGCAGACTGGAGATGTGTAGCGGTGTGGCAGGTAGCTTCCTTCATCCAGAGAGTCAAATGCAAACTGCAGAACCTTCATGCCTGGGAATCCAAATTCATCTCGCAGAGCTTCCACTTCCGGGGTGATAATGCCCAGATCTTCTGCAATAATTGGAAGGTCTCCCTCAAAAGCATCACGGACTGCAGAAAATAATGCATGGCCCGGAGCTTTTACCCATTCGCCATTCACAGCGGTCGGTTCGCCGTAAGGAATGGACCAGAAAGCTTCAAATCCGCGGAAATGATCTACACGCAGAATATCCAGGTTGCGAAGCTGTGCACGGATACGGGATATCCACCAGGAAAAATGTTCCGCTTCATGAGCTTCCCAGTTATACAATGGATTACCCCATAACTGTCCGGTGGCTGAAAAATAATCCGGCGGTACTCCGGCTACGCGAGTCGGATACCCTTTGGAATCCAGCTGGAACAGATGCTGGTTCGCCCACACATCGGCGCTGTCCATAGATACAAAAATCGGGATATCACCGATGATGCGGATATCGTGGTCATTTGCATATTTTTTGATTCGTTTCCACTCGTCAAAGAATAAGAACTGAATAAAACGATAGTATTCTATATCTTCATGCATGGATTTAAAAAGACCGGCTTTGAATTCCAAAGTCGGACACCGATATTCATCCGGCCAGTGAAGCCAGTCAGCGCCATGGTGTAATTTCTTACATGCCATAAACAAAGCATAGTCATCCAGCCAGTAGCGGCTGCTTTCACAAAATTCCTGGAAAGACTGGTCCATGCCTGGGATTTCATGGCGTTTCTGTGGAAAACGGCTGTAGGCAAGGGTCAGAACTTTCTCCTTCCACGGAATGACCTGTCCATAATCTACGTGACTTGTGTCTGCAATCGGGCAATCGGTAAGTTCCCAGCCACCGATCAGTCCAAGACGGATCAAATGTCTAGGATCAATGAGAAGAGGCTGACCTGCAAAAGCAGAAAAACTCTGGTACGGAGAGTCTCCGAAACCTGTGTGGGTCAGTGGCAGTACCTGCCAGAGATGCTGACCTGCCCGTGCCAGAAAATCGATAAAGGCATATGCTTCATCTCCAAGATCCCCAATCCCGTAAGGGGAAGGCAGAGAAGTCGGGTGAAGCAAAATGCCGGATAAGCGTTCGTTATTTATCATATTTTGTAATCTCCTTTTAAAACCATGTTGAAGTAGGAACTTTTAAACTTAATGCCTGCTTATACAAAGTCAAGCCGAGGCATTCTTGGACATGGCATTTTATTAAGTATACAACAATTTTGGAATTTTTCCTAGACTTGGTGTGTATGATGTTATAAAAGGTTTTTCAAGAAGAAAGAGAGCATCATGAATCGAAAATATTTCTACATAATTGCAGGAATTTTTATTCTGGCACTGGCTGGGTGCAGTATTAAAAAGGAAGATACAAAAAAGATACAGGATATTGAATTTACAGTAGTAGCACCAGAAGACGTACCAGAGGAACTGAAAGAAGATATCGAAAAGGCGCGGGATACCCCATTTCGTCTGACTTATGCAGATCAGGGGTATCTTTACATGGCGCGAGGGTATGGAGAAAAAGAAAAAACGGGGTACAGTGTAGAGGTCAACGCATGCTACGAAACATCAGATGCTATCAGGATCCAGACAACACTTCTCGGTCCGGCAAAGGGCGAGAAGACAAAAGAAAAGAAGACATATCCGTATGTGGTGATGAAAACAGAATATAGAGAGAAAGATGTGATATTTGAGTAAAAGTAATGTGCCAGCCAGAGTTGGGGTTTTTGATACAACATTATAATAAAACAAACAATAAGGGGGACATGTGTGTGAATTGTGAAAAAAAGATGCTGAATATTTACCGACAGGGGAAAACTTTTACGGACCAGTTCTATGTAGATGAGGATTATAATGTGCCAGACACGAAAGCTGATATCCGGGAGATTATAGAGAGCGATGCGGTTATGGAGGAAATCGACCTGAAGCTTGTGGAGAATTATATCCGGATCACCGGGCGGCTTGCTTTTCAAGTTTTATATGTTGCAGATAACAGTGACAATACCTTATCTTCTCTGGAGGGGAAAATTCCCTTTGAGGAAATGTATTATGTAGACGAGACTTTGGAAGAAACGTTATTTTTGAAAGCAGCGCAGACAGATCTGACTGTCAATCTGATCCATTCCCGGAAAATCAATGTGAAAGCGATGGCGGAAGTAACCATGAGTTCGGACAGTCAGGTAAGTGAAGAAGTGACGACCGGGATTGAGAGTGGGGAGCAGATTTATACAAAATACCAGGAGAAGCAGATCCTGACTCTTCACACTGTGAAAAAAGATACATACCGCATCAAAGAGCAGCTGACAATCTCCGGAACAAAAGAAAGCATCGGAAACATTTTGTGGAAAGAAGTACTTAGCCGCCGTCTGGACACAAGGCTGGAGGCAGATACATTAAAACTTCAGGGAGAACTTCTTGTGTTTTGTCTTTATGAATCAGTGGATGGAAAGACAGACTGGATCTGTGAAAATGTTCCATATGAGGGACAGGTAGAGTGCTTTGGTGCAGAGGAAGGTATGTACCATCAGATTTATCCGATTCTTACAGATGCACTTTTAGAGCCAGCTATGGACGAGGACGGAGAAATGCGTCTTCTTGGCATCGAGGCAACACTTTCCATGCGGTTCTTTTTGTGCACGGAGGAAAAGATACAGATATTAGACGATTTATATTCACTGAAAACATGTTGTGTTCCAGCGTATACGCAGTGCAAGGTGGAAAATGTTCTGATGCAGAATCATTCCAAATGTAAAATCGCAGAGAGGTTGTCACTGCCTGAGATTAAAGATGACATTTTACAGATCTGCTATAGTGATGCGAGAATTCAAGTCGAGCAGATGACGGTTCAAGACACAGGTATTCAGATAGAAGGAGTACTCCATATCCGTTTTATGTATGTCAGACCGGACGATCAGATACCATTTGCCCTGTGGCAGGGGATGATTCCATTTTCCTGGCTGTTGGAAAGCAATGAAGTCCAAGCGGATATGACATTGGATATGATGCCGTCTCTGGAACAGCTTGGCATCAGTCTCCTTGGAAATGGAGAGATAGAAGTAAAGGCGGTGCTGGCATTTCGGAGTTTCCTTCGTGGGAAAGTGACATTTCGTAACATAGATTCAGTAGAAGAGAAAGAGATAGATTATAAAGTGTTGGAACAAAGACCGGGAATCATTGGATATATCGTAAAAGAAGGCGATGAACTGTGGAATCTGGCGAAATACTATGGCACGACAAAGGAAGGGATCATGGACATCAATCATATGGAGTCGGAACAGTTGAAATGTGGCGACAAACTATTGATTTTTAAGGAAAATGCCAGTATACTGTAGGTATATTGTATACAAGACGGGGCTGGATACGAGGAGAAAAAGTTATGGATAAAATGGAATTAAAGGCACTTGGAAAGATTAATCTTGGATTGGATGTGCTTGGCCGCAGGGAGAACGGATATCACGATGTTCGTATGGTTATGCAGACAGTATATCTGTATGATCAGATTGTGATAACGAAGACAAAGCAGCCGGGAGTAAAGGCAGAGACGAATCTTTTTTATCTTCCGGTAGATGAGAATAATCTTGCATGCCGGGCAGCAAAGATGCTGATCGATGAGTTTAACATTACCGAAGGAGTGCACATTTCCATGGACAAGAAAATTCCGGTATCAGCAGGTATGGCCGGCGGAAGCGCAGATGCGGCAGCAGTTCTTTTTGGAGTCAATAAGATGTTCGGACTGGGGCTTAGCATGAATGAGCTTGAAGAACGGGGGGTAAAGCTTGGTGCAGATGTACCATACTGTTTGATGCGTGGGACAGTTCTGGCAGAGGGAATCGGCGAGAAGCTGACACCTCTTTTGGCCTGTCCAAAGTGTTTTGTGCTGCTGGCAAAACCACCGATCAGTGTATCGACGAAGATGGTCTATGAAAAACTGGATGCATTGGAAATTACAGAACACCCGGATATCGATGGTATTTTAAACGGACTTGCGAGAAAGAATATCCATAAGGTGGCAGAGTGTATGGGAAATGTACTGGAGCAGGTGACGATTCCGGTCTATCCGGTCATTGAACAGATCAAAAATGTCATGAAAGAAGGCGGAGCCATGAACGCTATGATGAGCGGAAGTGGTCCGACCGTATTTGGCTTATTTGAAGACAGACAGTCAGCGAGACGTGCGGCACAGAAGATAAAGGAACAGAAACTGGCAAAACAGGTATATGTAACGAGTATACACCAGGCAAGGAGGAAGTAGAAAGCATGGAGCAAAATTTGAAAGTCAATGAAAATGAATACCTTCCGCTTAGGGATGTGGTATTCAATACACTCAGACAGGCAATCCTTCGAGGAGAGTTTAAACCGGGTGAAAGATTGATGGAAATCCAGCTTGCAAATAAACTGGGCGTGAGCCGTACCCCGATCCGTGAGGCAATCCGTAAGCTGGAGTTGGAAGGTCTGGTCATTATGATTCCGAGAAAAGGTGCGGAAGTGGCGGACATTACGGAGAAAAGCCTGCGAGATGTGCTGGAAGTCAGAAAAGCACTGGAAGAACTGGCAGTGCAGCTCGCATGTGAGAAGATCACTCAGGAAGAGTTGGAAGAATTGGAACAGGCCGGAGAGAATTTTAAAAAAGTCCTGAAAAGAAGTGAAGACATCACAGAAGTAGCAGAGGCAGATGTGCGATTCCATGATGTGATCTATATGGCAACGGATAATCAGAAACTGATCCATCTGCTGAACAAATTAAGAGAGCAGATGTACCGCTACCGTGTAGAATATCTGAAGAACCCAAATGTGCACGAGCAATTAATCCAGGAACACGAAGAAATCGTGTACCATATCAAGAGAAGAGAAAAAGTAGAAGCAACAGCAGTTACATGTCAGCATATTGATAATCAGGTATCTGCGGTGACGGACAAGATCAGAACGAAGAATAATTAGCAGATACTTGTATAATCTACGGATATCTGTTCATACTTTCTGTATAAATTCAATTCAAATGTTTGAGTGATTGCAGGAGGTACATAGATATGCGAAAGTTATGGGAGCTGTTGAGAAATAAAATCGGGACAAAGAATCTGATTTGTGGTATACTTGGTATTTGTATAGCAGTTGGATGGATGTGGAGTTTTACTGCATGGCGCGTGGCTTTGGTGGATAAGAAAATCTACGAGACGCAGCAGGGGATTGCAGATGAAGTCTTTCGTTTTCATGTGCTGGCCAACAGTGAAAGTGAAAAAGACCAGCGGGTGAAGCTAAAAGTCCGGGACGCAGTGATTACCTATATGACATCTGAGATGCCAGGTACCACAAACCAGATGGATCATGCGGTGACAATGAATCAGGCGGAGCAGATGAATCCAGGCATTCAGAAAAATTCTGCACAGGCAACGAAGGAATGGGCAGAGAATCACTTAAATGAGCTGATCATGGTGGCTGACGAGGTGCTTGAACGGGAAGGCATGGATTATCAGGCAGATGCGCATGTGACGAAGTGCTGCTTCCCAGAAAAAAAATACGGAGATATGACATTTCCACAAGGCGAGTATGAGGCACTGAGGATCACATTGGGTGAGGCGGCCGGACATAACTGGTGGTGTGTGTTATATCCAAATCTCTGTTTTTTGGACAAGACTTGTGCGGTGGTGAGTGATGAAGGGAAAGAAGACCTTAAAGGGGTGCTTACCGACGAGGAATATCAACTGCTTACGGATAATAAAGAACTTAAGGTGAAATGGTTTTTCTTCGGAGATTAGGAGAGTATGAGATGACAGAATTTCTTGTACGGCATTTTGTAAAAGATTATGAGAATACGAGTAAGGTGTCTGTGCGTACAGCATATGGAGTGCTGGCAAGCGTGACAGGCATCTTTTGTAATATATTGCTATTTGCGGCAAAATGGATGATTGGCTATCTGCTTCACAGTATTTCTGTTATGGCAGATGCATTTAACAACCTGTCTGATGCAGGTTCTTCGATCATCAGTCTGATCGGGGTGAAGATGGCAGGAAAACCGGCAGATAAGGAGCACCCGTTCGGACATGGAAGAATTGAATATATTGCGGCGCTGATCGTGGCCTTTCTTGTAATGGAAGTTGGATTCACATTTTTTAAAAGCGCTATTGCGAAGGTCAGGGAACCGGAAGAGTTACATTTCCAGGCGGTATCTATGCTCATATTATTTCTGTCAGTGGCAGTGAAGCTGTGGATGGGAGTGTTTAATAAAAATCTTGGAAAACGTATCAATTCCCAGGTCATGATGGCGACTGCAGCAGATTCCATGGGAGATGTGATTACAACGGGGGCTACTATCGCTTCAGTATTATTTTTTTATTTTACAGGAATTAATATTGACGGATATGTAGGACTTGGTGTATCGTTAGTCGTTATGTGGGCCGGTATCGGAATCGCAAAAGATACGCTGGAGCCACTGATCGGGGCACCGGTAGACCCACAGGTCTATAAGCAGATCAGTGACTTTGTGGAGAAACATGATGGGATTCTTGGAAGTCATGATTTGATCGTACATAATTACGGACCAGGAAGGAGCATGGCATCCATTCATGCGGAGGTCCCGAATGATGTGAATATTGAGACATCCCATGAGGTTATCGACCGGGTGGAGCGAGAAGCATTAGAACAGCTGGGGATTATGCTCGTAATACATATGGATCCTGTAGAGACAAAAGACGAGCATGTGCTGGAGGCAAAGGAGAAAGTCGAGAAGGTGCTGCGGGCGATGGATCCAAGGCTTAGTATTCATGACTTTCGAATGGTTCCCGGAACGGATCAGATCAATCTGATTTTTGATCTGGTCGTACCATTTGAATATGATCAGAAAAAACAGGATCATATCCGGTCTGCGATTATGGGAGTTTTACAGATTGTAGATCCAAGATATCAGTGTGTCATTACAGTGGAAAGGAGTTACGTTGCAAGTGCCAAAGAAGGAGTATAAATATATGATTGACGGCCGCGTCCGCTTCAGCGAGATCGACCACACAAGAAAGATTACAGTTCCATCGATCATCAATTATTTTCAAGATTGCAGTACATTTCAGTCAGAAGATATCGGAGTCGGTCTGGACGTACTTTCAAAAAAGAAAAAAGCGTGGATTCTGACTTACTGGCAGATCGTGATCGATCATTATCCGAAAATGAATGATAAGATCCAGGTCAGCACATGGGCTTCAAAGTTCAAGGGAATGCTTGCAGAGCGCAACTTCTGTATGACAGATGAGAATGGAGAAAAGGCTGCGTACGCACAGTCAGTCTGGGTATATATGGATGTGGAAAAGGGGCGTCCGGTAAGACCAGATCAGGAAGAACTGGATGCCTATGGACAGTGTGAACCGCTGGAGATGGACTATGAATCCAGAAAAATTGCACTGCCGGAAGAATGTATGAGTCTGGAGCCGTTTCCGGTGCGCAGATACCATATTGATACGAATGAACATGTAAATAATTGCCAGTATGTACAGATGGCTATGGAAATGTTGGATCAAGAGAGAGTGATCCGTCAGGTGCGGGTGGAATATAAGAAATCAGCAGTGCTGGGGGATATGATTGTTCCCAGGACAGGTGACAGAGATGGTCGGACAGTTGTGGAACTGTGTACGACAGAAGGAGAATTGTATGCAGCAGTAGAATTTGCATGGGTGTAAGGGCATTTACATAAAATAGGCTGATGATAGATGATTGTAGAGAGAGAAAGGATAAGACAGATGAAGTTAATCGAAGAACTCGGAAAACGAAGAATGCTGACAGTTGTAAAGACAGTTGATTTTGGAATATATCTTGGAACAAGTGAGGAGCGTGTACTGCTTCCAAAGAAAGAAGTACCAAAAGAAATTGAGATTGGAGATCCGGTGGAAGTATTTCTTTACAAGGATTCCAGCGACAGATTGATTGCAACAACAGCAGAACCAAAGATCACATTGGGTGAACTGGCTGTTCTGACAGTGAAAGATACCGGAAAGATTGGAGCATTTCTCGACTGGGGACTGCCGAAAGACCTGCTACTTCCATTCAAAGAGCAGACTGCTAAGGTGAAAAAAGGAGATCAGGTGCTGGTTGCGCTTTATGTGGACAAGTCCGAGAGATTATGTGCGACTATGAAGGTTTATGAAAAATTAGAGACAGACTCTCCGTATAAGAAAGACGATCATGTAGAAGGAATCGTCTATGAGAGAAGCGATAACTTTGGAGTTTTTGTAGCAGTAGACAATCAGTATTCTGCACTGATCCCGAAGCGTGAAGCGTACGGCGGACATCTTCAGGTTGGGGATAAAGTCCATGCAAGAGTTATAAAGGTACGTGAAGATGGAAAGCTGGACTTAAGTGTGCGTGAGAAAGCATTTATCCAGATGGATGCAGATGCAGAGCTGATCGTAAAACGGATGGAAGAGCAGGGGGGAAAACTGCCATTTACAGACAAGGCAGATCCGGAAAAAATTAAAAATGAACTGGGACTGAGCAAAAATGCATTTAAGCGTGCAGTGGGACGTCTTTTAAAGGAAAACAAAGTCATTATTACCGAAAAATCTATTGAATTTCCACACAGATAAGGTATAATGAGAGCGTGATAAAATTTGAAAGGAACGCGAGCGCATGAAAGTACAGAATATTACAGATATCGAAGGCTTTTTTAAAGCAATTGACAGTTGTAAAGGAAAAGTTGAGCTTGTTACCGGTGAGGGAGACAGACTGAATCTGAAATCAAAATTATCCCAGTATGTATCACTCGCGACTATTTTTTCAAATGGAGAGATTCCGGAATTGGAAATCGTTGCACATGAAAAAGAAGACATCGACAGGCTGATTTCCTATATGATTAACGGCTAGGACCAGAAGAGAGAATGAAGTATTGATGAGAGTATTAGCGTTGGCGGGCGAAAAAGTCTGTCAGCGCTTTCTTTTCTATCTGTATCAGAGCAGCAAGAATGTGCCGAGGCACATTCTTTATTACATGCGAAGATAAGGAAAATAAGGGAGAAAAATATATGAGCTTTGCACATTTACATGTTCATACAGAGTACAGTCTGCTGGACGGCTCCAATAAAATTAAAGAGTGTGTGGCGCGGGTCAAAGAGCTTGGAATGAACAGCGTGGCAATTACTGATCATGGCTGTATGTTCGGCGTGATCGACTTTTACCGTGCTGCCCGTGCTCAGGGAATCAAGCCGATCCTTGGCTGTGAAGTCTATGTGGCACCAGGATCCAGGTTTGACAAAGAGGCTGTAGGAAGCGGAGATGACAGATATTATCATCTGGTTCTCCTGGCAGAAAATGATGAAGGATACCACAATTTGATGAAAATTGTATCCCGTGGTTACACAGAAGGATATTATTATAAACCACGTGTGGATCTGGAGCTTTTGAGGGAATTTCACGAAGGAATCATTGCGCTTAGCGCGTGCCTGGCAGGTGAGGTTCAGAAAAATATCACAAGAGGCATGTACAGTGAAGGAAAAGCAGCAGCTCTTAGGTATGAGGAAATATTTGGAAAAGGGAATTTTTTCCTGGAGCTGCAGGATCATGGAATTCCGGAGCAGCAGACGGTCAATCAGGCATTGATGCGCATGTCACAGGAGACGGGAATTGAGCTGGTAGCAACCAACGATATACATTATACTTATGCAGAAGATGCGCGGGCACACGATATTCTGCTCTGTATCCAGACAGGTAAGAAACTGGCAGACGAGGATCGTATGCGCTATGAGGGCGGACAGTATTATATCAAGTCAGAAGAGGAAATGAAGAAGCTGTTCCCATATGCATTGCAGGCTCTTGAGAACACACAGAAGATTGCAGACCGTTGTGATGTGGAAATCGAATTTGGTGTGACCAAACTTCCAAAATACGATGTTCCGGATGGACTTTCCTCCTGGGAATATTTGAACAAATTGTGTTACGAAGGGCTGGAAAGACGTTACCCGAATCCTTCACAGGATTTGAAAGACAGACTGGACTATGAACTGTCAGTTATTCACAAGATGGGCTATGTCGATTATTTCCTGATTGTGTGGGATTTCATTCACTATGCAAGGTCACAGAAGATTATGGTTGGACCGGGACGTGGTTCCGGTGCCGGAAGTATTGTGGCGTATTGTCTGGAGATTACAAGCATTGACCCGATTAAATATCAGCTTCTGTTTGAACGTTTCCTGAATCCGGAGCGTGTGTCTATGCCTGATATTGACGTGGATTTTTGTTATGAGAGACGTCAGGAAGTGATCGACTATGTAGGAAGAAAATACGGCGCAGACCGAGTCGTTCAGATCGTCGCATTTGGTACAC
>SKEY01001418.1_pt1 | contig 31177 bp, 33 predicted proteins | sample 4843871 | NCBI WGS metagenome assembly SKEY01 (sample SAMN11008797, study PRJNA524170) | human gut metagenome | biome: Human fecal sample; material: Feces; isolation source: fecal sample from pouch patient p36 | host: Homo sapiens | place: Israel: Tel-Aviv | collected 2016-12-04 | reverse complement strand
ACTCATCTACAATCTTGCGCGGGGCTGAACTCCCGCTGAGTAACACCGTGCCACCGGAGAAAACCGATGGCACGCAACGTAAAATATTACAATTCTGATAATTCGCCCGTTCTTGCCTGCACGCACGGGCGGTATTCTCACGCATTCAAGTCTGAATGGTTCCAGCACCCTCCATGCACTGCAGAACAGGCCGAATGGCTGATTCATTCTTACCGCAGGCGCGGGTTCGAGGTTAAGAAAGCTCTCAGTCTCGACTATCGGCACTGGATAATCTCTGTCAGGCTGCCTTATTCCGAACGCCCACCACGTCCGTCCCGCACTTTCCAGCAACGGATCTGGAGGTAACGTGCGGGTATTACTTAGACCTGTTCTGGTGCCTGAGCTTGGGCTGGTGGTCCTTAAGCCGGGCCGTGAATCCATACAGATATTTCATAATCCTCGAGTGCTGGTGGAGCCGGAACCGAAAAGCATGTGCGGCCTGCCATCCGGAGTCGTCCCTGCCGTTCGCCAGCCGCTGGCGGAGGATAAATCATTACTGCCATTTTTCAGCAATGAGCGTGTGATTCGTGCTGCTGGCGGCGCTGGTGCACTGTCTGACTGGCTGTTGCGCCATATTAAATCCTGCCAGTGGCCACACGGTGATTATCACCACAGTGAAACCGTCATTCACCGTTATGGTACCGGCGCAATGGTGTTGTGCTGGCACTGCGACAACCAGTTGTGTGACCAGACCTCAGAATCACTTGAGCAACTTGCTCACCAAAACTTGTCAGCATGGATGATTGACGTCATCCGTCACGCAATCAGCGGTACGCAGGAGAGGGAGTTATCGCTGGCCGAATTATCCTGGTGGGCGGTCTGCAATCAGGTGGCTGATGCGCTTCCGGAGTCTGTATTGTGTCGTTCACTGGGATTACCGGTGGAAAAAATCCGCTCCGTATACCGTGAGAGTGACATCGTACCGGGAGAACAGACTGCCACCAGCATACTGAAGCAGCGCACAAAAAATATTGCGCTGCCACTTCACGTCCACCAGCAACAGCCCCCACTCCAGGAAAAGACGTTAGTAAGCATCGCCGTTGATCCGGAGTCTCCGGCTCAGTATCTCCAGCGCCAGAAACCACAACGGGAAGAGATGCCTGTATACACGCGCTGGGTAAAAACGCAGAAATGCATGACGTGCGGTAATCAGGCAGATGATCCGCATCACATCATTGATCATGGCCTGGGAGGTATGGGAACAAAGGCTGATGATTTGTTTGTTATTCCGCTGTGCCGTAAATGTCATAACGAACTGCACGCCGGGGTAAAAGATTTTGAAGAAAAACACGGCAGCCAGCTGTTGTTGCTGATTCGTTTTTTAATGCACGCGAGAAATTCGGGTGTCCTGAAGTGGAAAGCATGAATGACTGAACGCATAGAATTTGTTTTGCCTTACCCGCCGACGGTGAATACCTACTGGCGACGTCATGGCAATACGTATTTCATCTCGGAGGCCGGAAAGCGTTATCGCCGTGATGTGGCGCTAATTGTTCGCCAGCAGCGGCTGAAATTAAACCTGTCCGGAAGGCTGGCGATAAAGGTGATTGCAGAGCCACCGGATAAGCGTCGTCGCGACCTGGACAATATCCTGAAAGCACCGCTGGATGCGCTGACGCATGCGGGAGTGTTAATGGACGATGAGCAGTTTGATGAAATCAATATCGTTCGTGGTCAGCCAGTATCTGGTGGACGTCTGGGGGTGAAGATTTACCCCATAATGCATTAAGAGCAGGTCAAAAAATGAAACTGGAAGATTTACCGAAATACTACTCCCCAAAATCCCCTGGCCTGACCGATGCATCGGCCTCAACGTCAAAAGATGCGCTGAGTATCACTGATGTGATGGCCGCGCAGGGCATGACACAGAATCGGGCTGAGATGGGTTTTTCTGCGTTCCTGGGGAAAATGGGCATCAGTATGAATGACAGGGCGCGGGCAACAGAATTACTGGCAGATTATGCACTCAGTCGGTGCGATCGTGTGGCGGCGTTGAGAAAACTTCCGGCAGAAATAAAACCGGTAGTGATGCGCATTATGGCTTCGTACGCTTTTGAGGATTATGCCCGCAGCGCAGCGAGTAAAAAGCAGTGCCCTTGTTGCTATGGGGAAAAATTTATTGAAAGCGTAGTTTTTACAAACAAGGTCCAGTATCCGGATGGTAAGCCGCCGGTATGGGCAAAGTGTACGAAAGGTGTGTATTCGTCTTACTGGGAAGAATGGAAAAAAGTCAGGGAGGTGGTAAAAGTTGCCTGTCCGGAGTGTGGCGGAAAGGGTGAGGTTTCCACCGCCTGTAAGGATTGCCGTGGGCGTGGTGTCGCCATTCATCGTGAAGAGTCGGTAAAACGTGGTATGCCTGTTATCAGAGACTGCCAGCGTTGTGGTGGTCGTGGCTATGAAAGACTACCATCAACGGAGGCATTTAATGCTATATGCGAGGTGACAAACCAGATAACACGCGCGTCATGGGAAAAAACAGTTAAGAAATTCTATGATGCGCTGGTGACCCGGTTTGATATTGAAGAAGCATGGGCTGAGCGGCAGTTAAAAAAGGTAACTAGGTAACAAGGTTGATTTTTCCGGAATCTGTGGTAAATTCGTCATAACAATGGGCTTTTTATGCCTGACGTTAGAAGAGTTTCTACAACCCGCCGCCGAGCGGGTTTTTTATTGCGGAATTAATTACGGACCGTTATTATTCTGCTCCCGGCCCTTTAGCTCAGTGGTGAGAGCGAGCGACTCATAATCGCCAGGTCGCTGGTTCAAATCCAGCAAGGGCCACCATCACAAACCGCCATTAGCTTATCAGGAAGAGCAGACGACACGATAACAGGGTTGTTGGTGCGGGGGCGGGTCCCCGATGGCGGTCCATTATCGGTATTCAGCGTTGTTAGCTCAGCCGGACAGAGCAATTGCCTTCTAAGCAATCGGTCACTGGTTCGAATCCAGTACAGCGCGCTATATTCATTCTTCCAGATTCCTTCCGGCAGAGCCTTATACTGAAATATACCTGGCTCAGGATATTGTTGAAAATATTTTATGTTTGTCAAAAATAAAAGTTCTGTTAAGTATTGATTGAGTGTTTGTTATACGGTCTAATGGTTTTTTCAGCATTAAATATTTATCATTCATATGGTGTGGGTAGAGTGAATATTGATGAGGCGTCGGGGTGTTTCATCCTTAGGCAGCGTATTGATATAGTCAATGCAGGACGAGCAAAGGCCTTCAGCCGTTTGACAGTTTTGTTCTGTACTCCTGATCGTCTTTCGGGAAGAGACGTTATTATTCTGAATAGTGATGCTATACAGAGGGTTTGCGATGAGTTCATGGTTGCTAATTCAGAATTATTTGCTCTTGTTCAGGAGTACAACAGAATAGCCAGTACCTGTGGTATGGATGAACTTCGGATTACTCATCTGGGGTAGATACATATCTGGATTATCACTTGTTACGGTAAAAAGTGATTGCTTACTGTTTTTGTGAGTGGCATTGCAGCAGCCGGATAATGTCAGTGCTGGCTGACGGTGTGCTGGTGGCGGGTGTGGTGGTTGTTGCTTTCCCGTTGCTGAAAAAGAAAACGCCAGACTGTTAGCCGGGTATCAGTTAGCGGGAGAAATTTTTAAATACTTCACAATTCAGGCGGTTGACTGTTGTCTGGTTTGCGGGGAGTTTGTTAAAAGAAACTGGCATGGTGAATCCCCCTGTGCGGAGGGGCAATCAGCGAGTAGGTATATGGGATAATCGCGGATTCAGGTGCTGGTACTGAATTCACCGGGAGGCACCCGGCACCATGCAATGGCACATAGCGCCACTCTCCAGCCCCTCTCCGGAGGGGCTGTTTATATTGATTTTGTCAGATGTGAGTAAACTCCTTATGGACTTTGTTGTTTTAGTCCATAAGGACATATTTGCAGAGTGCAACGGTTATTAAAGCATTCATTCAATACGTTATCTGTATTTGTAGGACATTCCTGGCTGTTTTTGATTAAATTCCAGAATGTTTTATTGAATGGTGCTACGTTGTAAATGGTTACAGGTAGCACTTTGTTATTGAGCATGATACCTGTGTGAGTCAGTGTAAATATACTTTCAGGAGGTAAGAAAGCATCCGATTGATACCAGATTATTAATTTTATTTTACTCCATATGACTGAAAAAGATATTCCGCATGATGGCTGGATAACTGTATCAATCACAATCCACTTCATTTAGTCTCCTTGTTTATGTCTTGCTGGTGATGTTCTGAAAAGTATAAATGATATTTTTGAATGTAAACCATAGAGCAGAATTATTTTTCTGATGTTGTTTATTGTTTATTTAAATGCAGGGTGGTTTATATCTCGTCTTGTAGTTTATCCATGCATATCTGCTTGATGATGAGGTTTTTATTTAAGGTATGGTTTTGTGTTTTTTCTGTATTACATGTCAGGTATTTTAAAGAATTATTTTTCAGATGGTGGAAAGAACCATGGCATTTAAACACTATGATGTTGTCAGGGCGGCATCGCCGTCAGACCTTGCGAAACGACTGACACAAAAACTGAAGGAGGGGTGGCAGCCATTTGGCAGTCCGGTGGCCATCACGCCTTATACCCTGATGCAGGCCATTGCGGCGGAAGGTGATGTCACCACACCTGTGGTGGTGAAGCCGTCGGATGGAGAAGGCGCAGTTATCAGCACCACCAGCAACCCGGAGTATTACTTTGTTGTTGCCCTGGCCGGGCAGTCAAACGGTATGGCGTATGGTGAAGGGCTTCCGCTGCCGGAGACATATGACCGTCCGGACCCGCGTATTAAACAGCTGGCGCGTCGCAGCACTGTCACGCCGGGTGGTGCGTTCTGTAACTACAATGACATTATTCCTGCGGACCACTGCCTGCATGATGTTCAGGATTTGAGTAAGTTTTCACACCCGAAAGCCAGTGCAGCTCAGTATGGATGCGTGGGGCAGGGATTACATATCGCGAAGAAATTGTTGCCGTTTATTCCGGCGAATGCCGGTATTCTTCTGGTTCCGTGCTGCCGTGGTGGTTCTGCATTTTTGGCGGGCGATGAAGGTACCTTCAGCGAATCCACCGGCGCAAGCGAGACCTCGGCACGCTGGGGTGTAGATAAGCCACTGTACAAGGACCTGCTTACCCGTACTCAGGCCGCACTGAAGGCCAACCCTAAAAATATTCTGCTTGCAGTGGTCTGGATGCAGGGCGAGTTTGATTTGAAACAGGGTGCATACGCCACCCAGCCGGGGCTGTTTGATTCCATGGTGGAAAAATATCGTTCTGACCTGTCGGAATTCGGAGGTCAGTGTCTCGGGGGCTCTCCGTCATCGGTTCCCTGGATTTGTGGCGACACGACCTACTACTGGAAGCAGACTTATTCTTCGCAATACGATGCGGTGTATGGTGCATACAAGACGAAATCCGCAAAAAAAATCTTCTTTGTGCCGTTTATGACGGATGAAAACGGGCGAAATGTGGGTACCAACGAGCCGTCAGAAGATCCGGATGTTGCGGATATTGGGTATTACGGAGCCGGTGGTCGAACGGACGCCAAAACCTGGACGACGGCTGACCGTAAAACGCATTTTGGATCATGGGCACGTCGTGGGATTATTTCCGACCGTCTGGCAACGGCGATTCTTGTGCATGCCGGGAGAAACGCTGAATTCATTACCGGAAAACAGCCTGATACGGTGAAGCCCACCGGACCTTCCGGTGAAGGTACGGAGAGAGAGCCGGAAGCCCCGGTCAGTAACCGAACCCTGATGAGTCTGCTGGCGTCCGGCGAAGACCTGGCATCACAGGGCTGGCGCTATTATCACAAACCGGCGAGCGGAGACAATGTTAACAAAAACATTGCTGAAGCGGTGGTCAGTGATGCGGGGGCTACGGGAGGTAAGGCCCTGCAACTGAATAAACCGGAAAACCACATCTGGTTTCTGGAGCATGATGCAGCCGGACAGGGAGTGGAGTTACTGAAGAAGGGGGGACGTGTGAGCGTACGGTTTAAGTTGCCGGGTTCACTGGTGCCGAATCAGTTTGCCCTGGGCATTTACTGGCAGTTGTCGTCCCTGCCGGAGGGAGTGACGCTGGCAGAGGAAGGCAACGACATGCTGATGTCCTTCTTTCTGCAGACGGATGCGACGAACCTGAACGCGATGCACCACAAGAAGCCGAATGCGAAGCTGGAAACGTTCGGGGTCTTTGATAACGGATGGCACACACTGGCTTTTGAGTTTGCCGGAAACAACAGCATTCAGGTGACGCCGGTACTGGATGAGAAACGGGGGACGCCGTTCACACTGGTGAAATCTCCGGCATCAGGGGCGGCGGACAAACTGCAACTGACAGGCATATCAAAGGCGGCGACATATACGCTGCTGATTGACAGTGTGAAGGTGGAAGTGAACAACGCGGACATCGCGGCATGATAAAAAAAGCCGCCAGCGGCAGGAATGGAAGCTGGCGGAGGTAATCCCAATGGAGAATGTAAAGAAAAGATGTTTTCGACATCAATCATTTCTAAATGAAAACAGTTCTCATTGTCAACCATAACGGTAAGAAATTATGACATTTATTCATCAGGTAATGCTGTACTTCTGTATGGCAGTCTGTGTTATGTATCTTCTTTCGGGTGGGTACAGGGCAGTGCGCGATTTCTGGCGCAGGCAGATTGATAAAAGGGCCGCTGAGAGAATCAGCGCCAGTCAGTCAGCCGGAAGCAAACCCGAAGATCCGCTCATTCCGTAGTCACTTTCTTGACAACACCTTTCAACGAGAAAATCCCATGTCAGAAATCACATCCCTGGTCACTGCTGAGGCAGTGAAGGAAGTCCTGCGCTCTGAAGAAGTCCTGAGCGCACTGAAACAGAAACTCCGCCAGAACCTTGAGTCGCGTCTTGATGCAGAAGTGGATGCCATTCTGGATGAGCTGCTGGGCGTACCAGCGGTTCCGGAGCCGGAAGGTATCGCGGGTGACGGGAGTGCTTCAGATGGCGGTGAACCCACACCTGACAGCGACATGATGATGTAAGCCTGCGCAAGGGACCATCGGTGTGTGCCGGTGGTCTTTATATTGTTGTGAGCTTCCGGATAACGGGAGACGGGGTATGTACCAGATGGAAAAAATCACAACAGGTGTGTCATACACCACGTCAGCGGTGGGAACGGGCTACTGGTTCCTGCAGTTGCTGGACAGGGTTTCCCCGTCTCAGTGGGCGGCAATAGGCGTGCTGGGGAGTCTGCTGTTTGGGCTGCTGACGTACCTGACTAACCTGTATTTCAAAATCAAAGAGGACCGGCGTAAGGCGGCGCGGGGAGAGTAAAGTGATGAATAAAAAATATGAACTGGTTGTTAAGGGGATAAATAATTACGGGGATAAGGTTACTGTTACTGTGAAGTCGGAAGGTGACGGGCAAGCGTCGCTGTTGTTGCCAGATGTGGCGATTAGTCTTGACCGTACTGAAGGTGCCACGCTGGAGTTTTACGAAGCTGAGGCGAAAAAGCAGGCGAAGCAGTTTTTCATGGATGTTGCTGCCGGGTTATGTGAATGGAACGAACCGTTGCCGGAAAAGCGCCCCGTAATTTTAGAGGCGCAGGATGTGTTGATAACCTACAAAGGAAAGCTACCGGGAAGAATTACTTGTTCTCTGAAGATGCCGCCGTCAACACTGCGGTCAGAAAAAGATGATGTTGAATCACGTATTGAAAAACTGGAGAGCTACGTCGTTGAGCTGAATAAGAAATGGTCGATATTGGTGCCTTCTGGCGATGAAAAGCAGTTTGCTGCGTTTGACGATTATTGTCGGAAAGTGATGAGCAGAAATCTCGCAGAGTGTTTCAGTATTCATAATGATAATTTCAGTGACCCGGAATGGGAGTGTAACCGGCCATCCTTTGTTGTATCCGGTGATGCTGGGAAAATAACCATCTCAGAAAATGGGAAAGTAACACCTCCATCGCACCAGCACAGTGAGGAGCTCATTGAATTTGCCATTGATTACCTGAAGAACAATAAAAAGCAGGGGCTGATGAAGCGCGTTGGCCGTTGCATGGGATATCTTCAGGTAGCCGCTGAGATTGAAGCGCTGGCCAGTGGTGCTGATAAGGATGCAATTGTGCGGGAGGCTCTTCTTCGTGATTTTAATACTCCACCCTTTAAAAAAGTGCCGGCTTACTGGCTTCATCCGGGGCTGACTTATCTTAAAGTGCGTATTTAGTGGGCCAGGGACAGCGGCTGAATATTTAATATATCCATGAACACCAAAATCAAATACGGCCTGTCGGCTGCCGTTCTGGCGCTGATTGCCGCTGGTGCGCCTGCGCCTGACATTCTCGACCAGTTTCTGGATGAAAAGGAAGGCAACCACACCACGGCATACCGTGATGGTGCAGGTATCTGGACCATCTGCCGTGGTGCCATCATGGTGGATGGCAAACCTGTCGTTCCGGGCATGAAGTTGTCGAAGGAAAAATGCGACCAGGTTAACGCCATTGAGCGTGATAAAGCGCTGGCGTGGGTGGAGAAAAACATCAGAGTGCCGCTGACCGAACCCCAGAAAGCGGGGATCGCGTCATTCTGTCCGTACAACATTGGTCCCGGTAAGTGTTTCCCGTCGACGTTTTACAGACGAATTAATGCTGGTGATCGAAAAGGTGCCTGCGAAGCGATTCGCTGGTGGATTAAGGACGGTGGCAGAGACTGCCGTATTCGTTCAAACAACTGTTACGGTCAGGTATCCCGTCGTGACCAGGAGAGCGCGCTGGCGTGCTGGGGTATCGACAGATAAGCAGAATATTTTGCTGAAAAATGAGGAATGGCCACGCGGGCGGATAACACGAAATCCTGCGAACTGGCGAAACGTAAGTGAATAAAAGTAAAAAACCCGTTTGTTGGCACCAAGCGAGGTTTTGTGTTTCTGACCTTGAGTAAGGCAAGGGAGAACATGGCGAAGTGTAAACGAATTCTGTTGAGGTTGACTATGAAAAATGGCCTTGAACTGAAAGCGCCTGTAACTGATGACATCAGCAGAGCACTGGCTTTTGCCATTAAGTGGGTGGCGGTCGGTGTTGCTGTGTCCCCGATGCTGTATGGGCTGGCAAAACTGGTCATTGCGTTGAAATCGTGAAGGGAGGATTAAGCATGTCAGACAAACTCATAACGCTGGCGAAGATCCTCTGTGTAATTGTCGGCATTTCATTTTCACTAATGCTGGTTGCTCTTTTTCTTTCCATGGCCTGGATGATGTTGTCTTCGTCGGGGTTGCTGGGGTGAACATAAACCGAATGCTTTCCGCGTTTATCGTTATTCTGCTGGTGGCCTGTGGTGCGCTGTGGATGGCAACAGACCATTACCGTGATAACGCGATTACCTACAAAGCGCAGCGCGATAACAAAGCCAGTGAACTGAAGCTGGCGAACGCAACCATTACTGATATGCAGGTGCGCCAGCGCGATGTTGCTGCGCTCGATGCAAAATACTCGAGGGAATTAGCCGATGCGAGAGCTGAAAATGAAACTCTTCGCGCTGACGTTGCCGCTGGTCGTAAGCGCCTGCGGATCAACGCCACCTGTCCAGGCTCCGTGCGTGAAGCCCCCACCACCTCCGGCGTGGATAATGCAACCGGCCCCCAACTGGCAGACACCGTTACACGGGATTATTTCACCCTCAGAGAGCGGCTGATGACGATGCACAAGCAACTGGAAGGGGCACAGGACTATATCCGCACTCAGTGCCTGAAATAAGTTTTGTTGATGCGCCGTATCGTCGCTATATTCCCTCATTAACAGAGACCGCAGCCCGACAGGGAGACTCCTCTGCGCGAGTGTGCGGGGATAATTAAAAACGATGCACACCGGGTTTTTACCGCGTTAATGATTCGCGGGTTTATCCCGGTGCGATGGTGGAAGAAACAGGAAGCTGTATTACAGAAAGTGCTACTACTGTATCCCGATGCGATGTATGTAATGTGAGTCAGATAATGGCACAGGATGTGGTGATGTGGCAGTCTGGAACACAGGATATATTGTCAGAATAAGACCCGTAGGAATAAAAATGAAAAGACGCCTTTTACTACTTTTTCTGTTATCTGTCCTGGCAGTGGGATGCTCGCAGCAAAAAGCTGATGAGCCCCGGCAATTAGTGACGGTGTATCCACGATATCCGGAATATGCTGCAGCAAATTATATCAAGGGGCTGGTTGAGGTTAAGTTCGATATTGGTGCTGATGGGACTGTGACACGGATCGTTTTTCTCCGCTCAGAGCCTCATAATTTGTTTCGTGATGAAGTGGTGAAGGCCATGGCGAAATGGCGATTTGAAAAGAATCGCCCCTGTCAGGGAGTGAAGAGACAATTTATCTTTACGCCGTCACGTCCTTGATGCTTCCAGGTAGAGAGGGGCTGGACGCAGGAGAAAAATGAAAGAGCCAGCGGTTATATTTTTGTCATGGCTGACGAGGAATGATGGAAGAAGGCGTTGTATGCCACACAACGCCTCACTGTTCATTTCTTCTTTTTCTCTGGTGGAACCCGATGAATAAGAGTTGCACTGGTTTCCGATGAGATGGCGATATACTCGGGCAAAGTATGCTGGCAGTTTTCCAACTGGTCAAAAATACCTGCTCTCGTCTGTTGCAATGCCTGCAGCATGCGGCGGCAATGCGCCTTGCTTTTACTAACCATCTTTCCTTCCTCTATCAGTCGCTGCGTGAACTCATCATGTAATACCAGGTAAATGCGGATGTTATCGGTTTTGGCTACGCAGCATAGTACAAAACGGACAGGTGCATCCCGGGACGGGGGAGGCGTCACATGTCCCTGTGATGGTTGTTCCGGGTAATGCACTGTGTGGGGCATAAAAATGTCCGATAATTTTACTTTCTACCGCAGTTAGTTGATTCGTTGGTCCTGGTAGCACATTGGGCGAGGATTTAAATGCCAGGCAACTGAAGGATGATGTTGCAAGGGAGATAGCGAGAATATTTCTGATTTTCATTTGATGATGCCTCTGTGTGAAATGACGGTAAACGACGCACTTGTGCCGGCACATAATAGCAAGCACCATAATAGATCAGATTCGATTCTTGCTGTAAGTGATAATTATTCTCGTTTTCGGGTCCTTTCCGTCGATCCAACAGGTTACGGGGCGGCGACCTCGCGGATTTTCACTATTTATGAAAATTTTCCGGGATCCATGTCCGGTTTCTCTGCAAGTTAACCATATGAAAAATATAAAAACATGCTTTCCATGAACCGGACATGCGCAAAAAATAGACATGTAAGCCGGACATGACCGGTTTTGTTGTGATTGTGAGGTGAGAGTTTTTGCGAGGTGAGGAGTGGCTACGCAGACTGAAGTTGCTAGGCATTTAAGTCTGACCGATCGCCAGCTTCGCAGATTGCAGAAATTGCCGGGTGCCCCGATATCGAATAAGCGAGGGCAACTGGATCTGGATGCCTGGCGCGATTTTTACATATCGTATCTGAGAAGAAGTAAAAACGATGTGCCTGATGGCGATAGCGAAGACGACTATGAGGAGAAATTGCTTATTGCCAGATGGGAACTGACAGCAGAACAGGCTGTTACACAGCAGTTAAAAAATGAGGTGTCAAAAGGAAAACTTATTGATACCGGGTTCTGTATTTTTGCCCTCAGCAAGCTGGCAATGGCGTTATCCAGTACGCTTGATTCCATCCCTTTATCCATGCAGCGACAGTTTCCTGATTTAACACCGCGCCATCTTGACCATCTGAAAACCCTTATTGCGAAGGGGGCAAATCAGTGTGCGCGGGCGGGGGATAAATTACCGGATTTACTCGATGAATATATCAGAGCAACAACTGAATAATATGATGAGTGCTGTCACAACAGCATTACAGCCCCTGATAAGGGCATTGCCGGTGACGCCAGTTGAATGGGCTGATCAAAATTATTATCTGCCTAAAGAATCTTCATATGGTGAGGGAGAATGGAAAACGCTGCCGTTCCAGATCGCCATCATGAACAGCATGGGGAATGATCAGATCCGGACTGTTAATCTGATTAAATCTGCCCGTGTTGGCTATACAAAGATGTTGCTGGGGGTGGTCGGGTATTTTATTGAGCATAAATCCCGAAACAGTCTGCTTTTTCAGCCCACGGATTCTGCCGCTGAAGATTTTATGAAGTCTCACGTGGAGGCGACGATTCGGGATGTGCCATGTCTGAAAGACCTTTCTCCATGGCTGGGGCGTAAACATCGTGACAATACTCTCACGCTGAAACGCTTTTCATCGGGTGTGGGCTTCTGGTGCCTGGGCGGCGCTGCCGCCAAAAACTACCGTGAAAAATCCGTGGACGTGGTCTGCTATGACGAACTTTCCTCGTTCGAACCGGATGTCGAAAAAGAGGGTTCGCCAACCCTGCTTGGGGATAAACGTATTGAGGGCTCTGTATGGCCCAAATCCATTCGCGGCTCGACGCCTAAAATCAAAGGCACCTGCCAGATCGAAAAAGCGGCCAACGAGTCGGCGCATTTCATGCGTTTTTATGTGCCCTGCCCACACTGTGGGGAGGAGCAGTATCTGAAATTTGGCGATGAATCCACGCCTTTTGGCCTTAAATGGGAGAAGGACAGCCCCGAAAGCGTTTTCTACCTCTGTGAACATCATGGCTGCGTGATCCATCAGTCTGAGCTTGACCAGAGCAACGGGCGGTGGATCTGTGAAAACACGTGGATGTGGACCCGTGACGGTCTGACGTTTTTCAGCGCCGCGGATAATGAAATTCCGCCGCCGCGCTCCATCACGTTCCATATCTGGACGGCGTACAGTCCGTTCACCACCTGGGTACAGATAGTCTATGACTGGCTGGATGCACTGAAAGATCCCAACGGCCTGAAAACCTTTGTGAACACCACGCTGGGCGAGACCTGGGAAGAGGCCGTGGGCGAAAAACTCGATCACCAGGTACTGATGGATAAGGTCGTGCATTACACGGCGGCGGTGCCAGCCCGGGTGGTTTATCTGACGGCGGGCATTGACTCGCAGCGAAACCGTTTTGAGATGTATGTCTGGGGATGGGCTCCGGGAGAGGAAGCCTTTCTGGTGGATAAAATCATCATTATGGGACGTCCCGATGAGGAAGAGACGCTGTTACGTGTGGATGCGGCGATCAACAAAAAATACCGCCATGCGGATGGCACCGAAATGACCATTTCCCGTGTCTGCTGGGACACCGGGGGGATCGATGGTGAAATCGTCTACCAGAGGTCAAAAAAACACGGTGTTTTCCGTGTGCTGCCGGTAAAAGGCGCGTCTGTCTATGGCAAGCCGGTGATCACCATGCCGAAAACCCGCAATCAGCGGGGCGTTTATCTGTGTGAAGTGGGGACGGACACCGCAAAAGAAATTCTCTATGCCCGTATGAAAGCCGAGCCCACGCCTGCGGATGAAGCCACGTCGTATGCCATCCGTTTTCCTGATGATCCGGAGATTTTTTCGCAGACAGAGGCGCAGCAACTGGTCGCGGAAGAGCTTGTGGAGAAGTGGGAAAAAGGAAAGATGCGTCTGCTGTGGGATAACAAAAAGCGGCGTAACGAAGCGCTGGACTGCCTGGTGTATGCCTACGCGGCATTACGTGTGTCCGTGCAACGCTGGCAGCTTGATCTGGCTGTACTGGCAAAATCCCGGGAAGAAGAGACGACCCGGCCAACCCTTAAAGAACTGGCAGCGAAGCTGTCCGGAGGAGTGAATGGTTACAGTCGCTGAACTGCAGGCGCTGCGTCAGGCGCGCCTTGATTTATTAACCGGTAAACGGGTGGTGTCTGTCCAGAAAGATGGACGAAGAATTGAATATACGGCGGCCTCTCTGGATGAGCTTAACCGTGCGATCAATGATGCTGAGTCGGTACTGGGGACAACCCGCCGTCGCCGTCGTCCGCTGGGAGTGAGGTTATGAAACGAACGCCTGTCCTGATTGATGTGAACGGCGTTCCGCTTCGGGAGAGCCTCAGCTACAACGGGGGCGGCGCAGGATTTGGCGGGCAAATGGCGGAGTGGTTGCCACCGGCGCAGAGTGCCGATGCGGCCCTGCTGCCCGCGTTGCGTCTGGGGAATGCCCGGGCAGATGATCTGGTGCGCAATAACGGGATAGCGGCCAATGCGGTGGCCCTGCATAAGGATCACATTGTCGGGCATATGTTTCTTATCAGCTACCGCCCGAACTGGCGCTGGCTGGGGATGCGGGAGACCGCGACAAAAAGTTTTGTCGATGAGGTGGAGGCGGCCTGGTCAGAATACGCAGAAGGGATGTTTGGTGAGATCGACGTGGAAGGGAAACGCACGTTTACGGAATTTATCCGTGAAGGTGTGGGCGTTCATGCGTTTAACGGCGAAATCTTTGTGCAGCCGGTCTGGGATACGGAGAGCACGCAACTGTTTCGTACGCGTTTTAAAGCCGTGAGTCCGAAACGGGTGGACACGCCAGGACATGGTATCGGGAACCGTTTTCTGCGGGCCGGGGTGGAGGTCGATCGATATGGTCGTGCCGTTGCGTACCATATCTGTGAGGATGATTTTCCTCGCTCCGGGAGTGGACGATGGGAACGGATCCCGCGTGAACTTCCCACCGGGCGTCCGGCCATGCTGCATATTTTCGAGCCGGTGGAGGACGGGCAGACCCGTGGGGCCAACCAGTTTTACAGCGTCATGGAACGGCTGAAGATGCTCGATTCCCTGCAGGCAACACAGCTTCAGTCGGCCATTGTCAAGGCGATGTATGCAGCGACAATTGAAAGTGAACTGGATACCGAAAAGGCCTTTGAATATATCGCCGGTGCGCCGCAGGGGCAGAAGGATAATCCGCTTATTAATATTCTGGAGAAGTTCTCCAGCTGGTATGACACGAATAACGTGACGCTGGGCGGTGTCAAAATTCCGCACCTTTTCCCTGGTGATGATCTGAAACTGCAGACCGCGCAGGATTCAGACAATGGATTTTCGGCGCTTGAACAGGCGCTGCTGCGGTATATCGCCGCCGGTCTTGGTGTTTCCTACGAACAGTTGTCCCGTGATTACTCGAAGGTCAGTTATTCAAGTGCCCGCGCCTCCGCCAATGAGTCGTGGCGCTATTTTATGGGACGACGAAAATTTATTGCGTCCCGGCTGGCCACGCAGATGTTTTCCTGCTGGCTGGAAGAGGCACTTCTTCGGGGGATTATTCGTCCGCCACGGGCACGTTTTGATTTTTATCAGGCGCGTTCAGCCTGGTCACGGGCTGAGTGGATTGGTGCCGGAAGAATGGCCATTGACGGGCTCAAGGAGGTTCAGGAATCGGTGATGCGTATTGATTCCGGACTGAGCACGTATGAGAAAGAGCTGGCGCTGATGGGCGAGGATTATCAGGACATTTTCCGCCAGCAGGTCAGGGAATCTGCAGAGCGGGAAAAAGCCGGACTCTCACGTCCGGTGTGGATAGCGCAGGCGTATCAGCAGCAGATAGCGGAGAGTCGCAGGCCGGAAGAGGAGACAACACCACGTGAGACGTAATCTTTCACACATTATTGCAGCAGCATTCAATGAACCGCTGCTTCTGGAGCCCGCCTATGCGCGGGTTTTCTTTTGCGCGCTCGGGCGCGAGATGGGGGCAGCAAGTCTTTCGGTACCACAACAGCAGGTACAGCTTGATGCTCCCGGAATGCTGGCTGAAACGGACGAGTACATGGCCGGAGGTAAACGACCGGCCCGTGTTTACCGGGTGGTGAACGGTATTGCTGTACTGCCGGTGACAGGCACGCTGGTGCACCGGCTGGGGGGTATGCGGCCATTTTCCGGAATGACAGGCTATGACGGCATTGTCGCCTGTCTTCAGCAGGCAATGGCGGATAGCCAGGTGCGGGGTGTACTGCTGGACATTGACAGTCCGGGCGGGCAGGCCGCCGGTGCGTTTGACTGTGCTGACATGATTTACCGACTCCGTCAGCAGAAGCCGGTCTGGGCACTGTGCAATGACACGGCCTGTTCTGCAGCCATGCTGCTGGCGTCGGCCTGCTCCCGACGGCTGGTTACCCAGACATCCCGTATCGGCTCCATTGGCGTGATGATGAGCCATGTCAGCTATGCCGGTCATCTGGCGCAGGCCGGTGTGGATATCACGCTGATTTACTCAGGGGCGCACAAGGTGGATGGCAATCAGTTTGAAGCGTTGCCGGAAGAGGTTCGCCAGGACATGCAGCAGCGGATTGATGCGGCGCGCCGGATGTTTGCCGAAAAAGTGGCGATGTATACCGGTCTGTCTGTTGATGCAGTCACGGGAACAGAGGCCGCCGTTTTTGAAGGTCAGTCCGGCATTGAGGCCGGGCTGGCGGATGAATTAATCAATGCGTCGGATGCCATCAGCGTGATGGCTGCGGCGCTGAACACACATGATACAGGAGGCACTATGCCGCAATTAACTGCAACGGAAGCTGCCGCGCAGGAGAACCAGCGAGTGATGGGGATCCTGACGTGTCAGGAAGCGAAAGGACGTGAACACCTTGCCACGATGCTGGCAGGACAACAGGGCATGAGCGTTGAACAGGCCCGGGCGATTCTGACCGCGGCAGCACCACAGCAGCCGGTGGCATCCACGCAGAGTGAAGCCGATCGCATTATGGCGTGTGAAGAGGCTAAAGGTCGTGAACAACTGGCGGCAACGCTGGCGGCGATGCCGGAGATGACGGTGGAAAAAGCCCGCCCGATCCTGGCGGCTGCACCACTGGCGGATGCCGGACCCTCACTCCGTGATCAGATCATGGCTCTGGATGAGGCAAAAGGGGCTGAGGCGCAGGCTGAAAAACTGGCGGCGTTTCCCGGAATGACGGTGGAGGCTGCCCGCGACATTCTGTCCTCATCGCCGGATAAAGCAGAACCGGTCTCTGCATCCACAACCGCCCTGTTTGAACATTTCATGGCGAATCATTCACCGGCAGCGGTGCGGGGTGGCGTGTCACAGACGTCAGCAGACGGTGATGCGGACGTGAAAATGCTCATGGCCATGCCATGAAGTCAGTGCTGACCATCAATATGAGGTTTTTACAATATGGTAACGAAAACCATCACTGAACAACGTGCAGAAGTACGTATTTTTGCCGGTAATGATCCGGCTCATACCGCCACAGGCAGCAGCGGGATTTCTCAGGCAACACCGGCACTGACGCCCCTGATGCTGGATGAAGCCAGCGGGAAACTGGTTGTCTGGGATGGACAGAAAGCCGGTAGTGCGGTTGGCATACTGGTACTGCCGCTTGAAGGCACAGAGACGGTGCTGACCTATTACAAGTCGGGGACCTTTGCGACGGAGGCAATCCGCTGGCCTGACAGTGTGGATGAACACAAAAAGGCAAATGCCTTTGCCGGTACAGCCCTGAGTCACGCGGCTCTGCCGTAACACGTTATCAGGCCACCATGGTGGCCTGACTGATTTCTGAATGAAAGGAACTGATTTATGGGATTGTTTACGACCCGCCAGTTACTCGGTTATACCGAACAAAAAGTTAAATTCCGTGCGCTGTTTCTGGAGCTGTTTTTCCGCCGTACGGTGAATTTCCACACCGAAGAGGTGATGCTGGACAAAATTACCGGAAAAACGCCGGTGGCGGCCTATGTCTCCCCGATCGTTGAAGGAAAAGTGCTTCGCCATCGCGGTGGTGAAACCCGCGTGTTACGTCCGGGCTACGTCAAGCCCAAACACGAATTTAATTACCAGCAGGCGGTTGAGCGCCTTCCTGGTGAAGATCCGGCTCAGCTGAACGACCCAGCCTACCGTCGTCTGCGTATCATTACCGATAACCTCAAACAGGAAGAGCACGCCATTGTCCAGGTGGAAGAAATGCAGGCGGTGAATGCCGTGCTGTATGGCAAATACACCATGGAAGGGGATCAGTTTGATACTGTCGAGGTGGATTTCGGGCGCTCTGAAGGAAATAACATTGAGCAGGCTGACGGTAAAAAATGGTCTGAGCAGGACCGTGATACGTTTGATCCGACGCATGATATTGACCTCTACTGCGATCAGGCCAGCGGCCTTGTGAATATCGCCATTATGGACGGTACGGTCTGGCGTCTGCTGAATGGCTTTAAGCTGTTCCGCGAAAAACTGGATACCCGTCGCGGCTCAAATTCACAACTCGAAACGGCAGTGAAAGATCTGGGCGCAGTGGTGTCCTTCAAGGGGTATTACGGCGATCTGGCCATTGTGGTGGCGAAAACGTCTTATGTGGCAGAGGACGGTACCGAAAAACGTTATCTGCCGGAGGGCACACTGGTCCTGGGGAATACGGCAGCAGAGGGCATTCGTTGCTATGGTGCCATTCAGGATGCGCAGGCGTTGTCCGAAGGTGTGGTGGCCTCTTCCCGTTATCCGAAACACTGGCTGACTGTGGGCGATCCGGCCCGTGAATTCACCATGACGCAGTCCGCACCGCTGATGGTGCTGCCGGATCCGGATGAGTTTGTGGTGGTACAGGTGAAATAATCCGGGAGTGGGGGCGAAATGCCCCCGTGTCTTTTTTCACAGGAGGCTGAGATGGCAACAAAAGAAGAAAATCTGAATCGTCTTCGTCAACTGGCTGGCCTGCTGGGGCGCGAGGCGGATATGTCGGGGAGTGCTGCGGATATTGCTCAACGTGTGTCTGAGTGGGAAGAGGAGCTTGCTGTTTCCCCGGAGGGCATTATGCACTCTGATGAGAGCGGGGCTGATCAAAATCACACAGACGATGGTGAGCAGTTGAACAACACGGATGCTCCGGATGATGTTAAAGCCGTCCGGGGACGGAAGTGCCTGCAAGTAATGGGGTATTGCCCGGAGACAGGTCGTCCCGTTGAGCTGGCGTTACGGGGTATGCGTGTTCTGGTGCCATCATCACTGGCAACGGCCATGATACAGCACGGAACGGCTGAATATGCGTGATTTTCAGAATGCCTTTGATGCTGCCCTCGCCGGGGTGGACAGTACGATCGTTGAAGTGATGGGGCTCTGTGCGCAGTTCACCTCCGGAGCACAACGTGGCGGCGAAGTTCAGGGGGTTTTTGACGATCCGGAGTCGCTGGGTTTTGCCGGTGGCGGGGTCCGTATTGAAGGAAGCAGCCCGTCATTATTTGTGCGGACGGATACGGTGCGTGCCGTGCGGCGTGGTGACACGCTGACCATTAACGGCGAGATGTTCTGGGTGGATCGTGTTTCTCCGGATGACGGGGGCAGCTGTTATCTCTGGCTCAACCGTGGTCAACCACCCGCAGTTAACCGGCGACGATAAACGCAGGGTGAAATTATGGCGATAAAAGGGCTTGATCAGGCGATTGACAATCTGAGCCGGGTTCGTAAAAACGCCATTCCGGCGGCTTCAGCAATGACGATTAACCGCGTGGCCACAACGGCGATTAATCAGTCTTCATCACAGGTTGCCCGGGAGACAAAGGTACGCCGGAAACTGGTTAAGGAACGGTCCAGACTGAAACTGGCCACGGTCAGAAATCCGAATGCCAGAATTATCGTTAACCGCGGTGATCTCCCTGTGATTAAGCTGGGGATCAGGATGCTGGGGCGTCGCCCGAACAGCATACTTAAAGCCGGTCAGCATCGGTATCAGCGGGCATTTATTCAGCGATTAAAAAATGGTCGCTGGCATGTCATGCAGCGTGTGGCCGGGAAAAACCGTTACCCCATTGATGTGGTGAAAATCCCGATGGCGGCCCCACTGAAACAGGCATTTGATGAGAATGTTGACCGTATCCGGCGTGAACGCCTGCCTAAAGAACTGGCATCCGCGCTGAAACAACAACTGAGGATTGCAATAAAACGATGAAACACACTGACATTCGTGCCGCAGTGCTGGATGCACTCGAGCAGCATGAACACGGGGCGACGCTGTTTGATGGTCGCCCCGTTGTTTTTGACGAAGAGGATTTTCCTGCGATCGCGGTTTATCTGACGGATGCAGAGTATACCGGTGAAGAGCTGGATGCAGATACCTGGCGGGCCACGCTGCATATTGAGGTGTTTTTACCGGCACAGGTACCGGATTCAGAGCTTGATCAGTGGATGGAAAGCCGGATTTACCCGGCGATGACCGCGATCCCGGCACTGGCAGGACTGATTACCACGATGGTTACGCAGGGCTATGAGTATCGTCGTGATGACGATATGGCGTTATGGAGTTCTGCAGATCTGACTTATTCCATTACATACGAGATGTGAGGACGATATGGCAACACCAAATCCCCTTGAGCCGGTAAAAGGTGCCGGTACCACTCTGTGGGTTTACAACGGCAAGGGTGATGCTTATGCAAACCCGTTGTCAGACGATGACTGGCAGCGACTGGCTAAGGTGAAGGATCTGACGCCGGGCGAGATGACGGCAGAATCCTACGATGATAACTACCTGGATGATGAAGACGCGGACTGGACCGCGACCGGGCAGGGACAGAAATCTGCAGGTGATACCAGTTTTACGCTGGCCTGGAAACCGGGAGAGGAAGGCCAGAAAGGGCTTATAGGCTGGTTTGAAAGCGGCGATGTCCGGGCCTATAAAATCCGTTTTCCGAATGGCACGGTGGATGTGTTTCGTGGCTGGGTCAGCAGTATCGGTAAGGCCGTGACGGCGAAAGAAGTGATCACCCGCACGGTGAAAGTCACTAACGTGGGTAAACCTTCTGTAGCGGAAGAACGCAGCAAAATTACGCCGGTCAGTGCGATTAAGGTGACGCCGACATCCGGTACGGTGGCAAAAGGGAAAACAACCACCCTGACGGTTTCTTTTGAGCCGGAAAGTGCAACCGACAAGACGTTCAGAGCGGTTTCCGCCGATCCGTCGAAAGCCACCATTAGTGTGAAAGATATGACAATTACGGTAAACGGCGTGGCGACAGGTAAGGTGCAGATCCCTGTGGTGAGCGGAAATGGTCAGTTCGCCGCAGTGGCTGAAGTCACCGTTACTGAAGCGGGCGCTGCAGGGTAAACGGAGGTAATACATGTTTCTGAAAACAGAACAATTTGAATATAACGGTGTGTCTGTCACGCTTTCCGAATTGTCTGCGCTGCAGCGTATCGAGCATCTTGCCCTCCTGAAACGGCGTGCAGAACAGGCAGAATCCAGCGGCAACCTGCAGGTAAGTGTGGAAGATCTCGTCAGAACCGGCGCGTTTCTGGTGGCGATGTCCCTGTGGCATAACCATCCACAGAAAACGCAGTCACCGTCAATGAATGAGGCCGTGATGAAGATAGAGCAGGAAGTGCTCACTACCTGGCCTGCCGATGCCATTGCCCGGGCGGAAGACGTGGTGTTGTGCCTGTCCGGGATGATCGAAGCTGTTCGTCCGGATACTGATATTACTGAAGTGGCGAAAAATAACACGCTGACTGATGATGATTTTTCTGCGGGAAAGTCTTCGACGGCGAGCTGAACTTTGCCCTCAGACTGGCGCGTGAGATGGGGAGACCCGACTGGCGCGCCATGCTTGCCGGGATGACATCCACCGAATATGCCGACTGGCACCGTTTTTACCGCACGCATTATTTTCAGGATACCCAGCTGGATATGCATTTTTCCGGGCTGACGTACGCTGTACTCAGCCTGTTTTTTTGCGATCCGGATATGCATCCCTCTGATTTCAGTCTGCTTGTCCCCCGGCATGAGGAAGAGCAGGTGGAGAGGCCGGATGAGGACAAAATGCTGATGCAGAAAGCGGCAGGACTTGCCGGAGGCGTCCGGTTCGGTGGGGACGGAGGGCGCGATATTTTATCGTCTGCGGATGTGGCGGATGTCATGGTGGATGATGCCGCATTAATGATGGCTTCAGCGGGGATTCCGGGAGGTGTGAGATATGTCCCAGCCGGTTGGTGATCTTGTTATTGACCTTAGTCTGGATGCTGTCCGTTTCGATGAGCAGATGAGCCGGGTAAGGCGTCATTTTTCAGGTCTGGATACCGACGCCAGAAAAACCGCCAGTGCTGTTGAACAGGGCCTGAGCCGCCAGGCGCTGGCTGCACAAAAAGCCGGGATTTCCGTCGGGCAGTATAAAGCGGCCATGCGAACCCTGCCCGCACAGTTTACGGATATCGCCACGCAGCTTGCCGGTGGTCAGAATCCCTGGCTGATCCTGCTGCAACAGGGCGGTCAGGTGAAGGACTCCTTCGGCGGGATGATCCCCATGTTCAGGGGGCTTGCCGGTGCGATCACCCTGCCGATGGTCGGGGTCACCTCGCTGGCGGTGGCGACAGGTGCGCTGGTGTACGCCTGGTACCAGGGAGATTCCACGCTTTCAGCGTTTAATAAAACCCTGGTTCTTTCCGGTAATCAGTCCGGACTGACTGCCGATCGTATGCTGACTCTCTCAAGAGCCGGGCAGGCAGCAGGGCTGACGTTTAACCAGGCGAGAGAGTCACTGGCAGCCCTGGTGAATGCCGGTGTGCGTGGTGGTGAACAGTTTGATGCCATCAACCAGAGTGTCGCGCGTTTTGCGTCTGCATCCGGTGTGGAGGTGGATAAAGTCGCTGAAGCCTTCGGGAAGCTGACCACTGACCCGACGTCGGGACTGATGGCGATGGCGCGCCAGTTTCGTAACGTGACGGCAGAGCAGATTGCGTATGTTGCACAACTGCAGCGTTCCGGAGACGAGGCCGGAGCCTTACAGGCGGCGAACGATATCGCCACGAAAGGCTTTGATGAGCAGACCCGTCGCCTGAAAGAAAACATGGGAACACTGGAGACCTGGGCGGATAAAACAGGGAAGGCATTCAAATCGATGTGGGATGCCATTCTGGATATCGGTCGTCCGGAATCCTCAGCGGATATGCTCGCCAGTGCGCAGAAGGCATTTGATGAGGCGGATAAAAAATGGCAGTGGTACCAGAGCCGGAGCCAGCGCCGGGGAAAGACCTCCTCTTTTCGTGCGAACCTTCAGGGGGCATGGGATGACCGGGAAAATGCCCGTCTGGGTCTGGCAGCGGCCACGCTGCAGTCGGATATGGAAAAAGCCGGTGAACTGGCGGCAAGGGACCGGGCTGAGCGTGAGGCGTCACAGCTGAAGTATACCGGAGAGGCGCAGAAGGCGTATGAGCGTCTGCTGACGCCACTGGAGAAATATACTGACCGGCAGGAAGAGCTGAATAAGGCCCTGAAAGACGGGAAAATCCTGCAGGCGGATTACAACACGCTGATGGCGGCGGCGAAAAAGGACTATGAAGCGACGCTGAAAAAGCCGAAACAGTCCGGCGTGAAGGTGTCTGCGGGCGATCGTCAGGAAGACAGTGCTCATGCTGCCCTGCTGACGCTTCAGGCTGAACTCCGGACGCTGGAGAAGCATGCCGGAGCAAATGAGAAAATCAGCCAGCAGCGCCGGGATTTGTGGAAGGCGGAGAGTCAGTTCGCGGTACTGGAGGAGGCGGCGCAACGTCGCCAGCTGTCTGCACAGGAGAAATCCCTGCTGGCGCATAAAGATGAGACGCTGGAGTACAAACGCCAGCTGGCTGCACTTGGCGACAAGGTTACGTATCAGGAGCGCCTGAACGCGCTGGCGCAGCAGGCGGATAAATTCGCACAGCAGCAACGGGCAAAACGGGCCGCCATTGATGCGAAAAGCCGGGGGCTGACTGACCGGCAGGCAGAACGGGAAGCCACAGAACAGCGCCTGAAGGAACAGTATGGCGATAATCCTCTGGCGCTGAATAACGTCATGTCAGAGCAGAAAAAGACCTGGGCGGCTGAAGACCTGCTTCGCGGGAACTGGATGGCAGGCCTCAGGTCCGGCTGGAGCGAGTGGAAAGAGAGTGCCACGGACAGTATGTCGCAGGTTAAAAGTGCTGCCACGCAGACCTTTGATGGTATTGCGCAGAATATGGCGGCGATGCTGACCGGCAGTGAGCAGAACTGGCGCAGCTTCACCCGCTCCGTGCTGTCCATGATGACAGAAATTCTGCTTAAGCAGGCAATGGTGGGGATTGTCGGGAGTATCGGCAGCGCCATTGGCGGGGCTACCGGTGGCGGCGCATCAGCGTCAGGCGGTACAGCCATTCAGGCTGCGGCGGCGAACTTCCATTTCGCGACCGGGGGATTTACGGGAACCGGTGGCAAATATGAGCCAGCGGGGATTGTCCACCGCGGGGAGTTTGTCTTCACGAAGGAGGCAACCAGCCGGATTGGTGTCGGGAACCTGTACCGCCTGATGCGGGGCTATGCGGAAGGGGGGTATGTGGGTGCTGCCGGAAGTCCGGCGCAGATGCGGCGGGCCGAAGGCATTAATTTTAATCAGAACAATCACGTGGTGATTCAGAACGACGGTATCAACGGACAGGCGGGGTCGCAGCTGATGAAGGCGGTGTATGACATGGCCCGCAAGGGGGCACAGGATGAACTCCGGCTGCAGTTGCGTGATGGCGGTCTGTTATCAGGGAGCGGTCGATGAAAACCTTTCGCTGGAAAGTGAAGCCGGATATGGAGGTGAACTCGCAGCCATCGGTGCGTGAAGTGCGTTTTGGTGACGGGTACTCACAGCGTATGGCGGCAGGGCTGAATGCTGACCTGAAAACATACAGGGTGACGCTTTCCGTGACCCGGGAGGAGGCCCGGCATCTGGAAGCGTTCCTGGCAGAGCACGGGGGCTGGAAGGCATTTTTGTGGAAGCCACCCTATGCATACCGGCAGATAAAGGTGACCTGTGCCGGGTGGTCTGCGCGGGTCGGGATGTTGCGCGTTGAGTTCAGCGCGGAGTTTAAGCAGGTGGTGAACTGATGCAGGATATTCACGAAGAAAGTCTGAACGAGTCGGTTAAATCAGAGCAGTCACCGCGGGTGGTACTCTGGGAAATCGACCTGACGGTACAGGGCGGTGAGCGGTATTTTTTCTGTAATGAGCTGAATGAAAAAGGGGAGCCGGTCACCTGGCAGGGGCGTAAGTATGAGGCATACCCGATTGACGGCAGCGGCTTTGAGATGAACGGCCGGGGCAGCAGTGCCCGCCCGTCGCTGACGGTGTCCAATCTGTTTGGCCTTGTCACCGGGGTGGCGGAGGACCTGCAGAGTCTGGTGGGGGCCACGGTGGTCCGCCGCCGGGTGTATGCCCGTTTTCTGGATGCGGTGAATTTCGTTGCGGGCAATCCGGCGGCGGACCCGGAGCAGGAGTTGAGTGACCGCTGGGTGGTGGAGCAGATGTCGCAGCTGACAGCCATGACGGCCTCGTTTGTGCTGGCCACACCGACCGAGACGGACGGGGCGCTGTTTCCCGGTCGTATCATGCTGGCGAACACCTGTATGTGGACCTACCGCTCTGATGAGTGTGGTTACACGGGCGAGGCTGTGGCGGATGAGTTCGATAAACCCACCACGGATATCCGTAAGGACAGATGCAGCAAGTGCATGCGCGGGTGTGAACTGCGCAGGAATGTCGGCAATTTTGGCGGTTTCCTTTCCATTAATAAACTTTCGCAGTAAATCCCGGTTTATGACACAGACTGAATCAGCGATTCTGGCGCATGCCCGGCGGTGTGCGCCTGCGGAGGCGTGCGGCTTCGTGATAAGCACGCCGGAGGGGGAGTGGTATATCCCTTGTGTGAATATTTCTGCAGAGCCGGAGGCGTATTTTCGTATCGCACCGGAAGACTGGCTGCGGGCAGAGATGCAGGGGGAGATTGTGGCGCTGGTCCACAGTCATCCCGGTGGTCTGCCCTGGCTGAGCGAGGCGGACCGGCGGCTGCAGATAAAGAGCGCACTGCCCTGGTGGCTGGTCTGCCGGGGTGACATTCACAAATTCCGCTGCGTGCCGCACCTGACGGGACGGCGCTTTGAGCACGGGGTGACGGACTGTTACACCCTGTTCCGGGATGCATACCATCTGGCGGGGACTGAAATGCCGGATTTTCATCGCGAGGATGACTGGTGGCGCAACGGTCAGAACCTTTACCTGGACAATATGGCGGTCACCGGCTTTTACCGGGTGCCCCTGTCCTCTGCACAGGCGGGCGATATTCTGCTGTGCTGCTTTGGTGCTTCGGTACCGAACCATGCCGCCATTTACTGCGGCAACGGTGAGCTGCTTCACCATCTGCCTGAACAACTGAGTAAACGGGAGAGGTATTCCGAAAAATGGCAACGACGAACGCATTCTGTCTGGCGTCACCGCCACTGGCACGCATCTGCCTTCACGGGGATTTGCAACGATTTGGCCGCCGCCTCAGCCTGTATGTGAACACGGCAGCGGAAGCCATCCGTGCCCTGTCGTTACAGGTGCCGGGCTTTCGCCGTCAGATGAACGAAGGCTGGTACCAGATACGTATTGCCGGTGATGACACGGCACCGGAGGCGGTGTACGCCCGTCTTCACGAACAGCTGGGTGAGGGAACGGTCATCCACATTGTGCCGCGACTGGCCGGAGCCGGAAAGGGCGGACTGCAGATTGTGCTGGGGGCGGCAGCCATCGTGGGCTCTTTCTTCACGGCCGGTGCCTCGATGGCGTTATGGGGTTCAGCCCTGGCAGCCGGTGGTTTTTCTGCCACCACGATGCTGTTTTCACTGGGGGCCAGCATGATACTGGGCGGTGTGGCACAGATGCTGGCCCCGAAGGCAAAAACACCGGATTACCGCGTAACGGATAACGGCAGACAGAACACGTACTTTTCCTCGCTGGATAACATGATTGCCCAGGGGAACCCGATGCCGGTGCCTTACGGGGAAATGCTGGTTGGCTCCCGCCGTATATCCCAGGACATCAGCACCCGTGATGAAGGCGGGGGCGGAAAGGTCGTGGTTATCGGGCGGCAGGGGTAAAAAGAATAAAAAAATCCCGCAGAGTTGCGGAGCTGCGGGAGCGTTACGAAGATCAACTATAGATAATTATTCTTATGTCACGACAAAAAAAATTAACGCAGAGAAATTATAAGTGCCACAGGGATTTTGTGAAAATGTGAAGATATTCAGAATTTTTATGCCATTACCGGTTTTAACCAACAGGATTATCGGTGGGCATGAAAGAAAACCCCGGTATCTGCTGATACCGGGGTTTCTCTTTAGCATGGCAGAAATGTGTTTCATGCTTTTCGGGCGAAGGATATCCGACTTCTGTACGGAATGGCAAGTGGCGGTTAATTTATTCAGGGGAAGGCTGTATGGGAAAAGGTGGCGGTAAGGCACACACGCCTCGTGAGGCGAAGGATAATCTCAAATCCACGCAGATGATGAGTGTGATTGATGCGATTGGTGAGGGACCGATAGAAGGTCCGGTGAAGGGACTGCAGAGTATCCTGGTGAACAAAACCCCGCTGACGGACACGGACGGTAATCCCGTGATACACGGTGTGACCGCGGTCTGGCGTGCCGGGGAGCAGGAGCAGACACCACCGGAAGGCTTTGAGTCCTCCGGAGCTGAAACCGGACTGGGCGTGGAAGTGACGAAGGCAAAACCGGTGACGCGCACCATTACGTCCGCGAACATTGACCGCCTGCGGGTTACCTTCGGGGTGCAGTCACTGGTGCAGACCACGTCAAGGGGCGACCGTAATCCTTCCTCTGTCCGGATTCTGATTCAGTTACAGCGTAATGGCCGCTGGGTGACGGAAAAGGACGTCACCATTAACGGCAAGACCACCTCACAGTTCCTGGCCTCGGTGATTCTGGATAATCTGCCTCCCCGGCCCTTTAACATCCGGATGGTCAGGGAGACGGCGGACAGCACCACGGACCAGCTGCAGAATAAGACGCTGTGGTCGTCATACACCGAAATCATCGATGTGAAACAGTGCTACCCGAACACGGCCATTGTGGGGCTGCAGGTGGATGCGGAGCAGTTCGGCGGCCAGCAGATGACGGTGAACTACCATATCCGCGGTCGCATCATCCAGGTGCCGTCAAACTATGACCCGGAAAAACGCACGTACAGTGGTATCTGGGACGGCAGTCTGAAACCGGCATACAGCAACAACCCGGCCTGGTGCCTGTGGGACATGCTGACTCACCCGCGCTACGGCATGGGAAAACGTCTGGGGGCGGCGGATGTGGACAAGTGGGCGCTGTATGCCATCGGGCAGTACTGCGACCAGACGGTCCCGGATGGTTTCGGGGGGACCGAGCCGCGGATGACCTTTAATGCGTACCTGGCACAACAGCGTAAGGCGTGGGACGTTCTCAGTGATTTCTGCTCTGCGATGCGCTGTATGCCGGTATGGAACGGTCAGACGCTGACGTTCGTTCAGGACCGCCCGTCGGATGTGGTGTGGCCGTACACCAACAGCGATGTGGTGGTGGATGATAACGGCGTGGGGTTCCGCTACAGCTTCAGTGCCCTGAAGGACCGGCACACGGCGGTGGAGGTGAATTACACCGACCCGCAGAACGGCTGGCAGACCTCCACGGAACTGGTGGAAGACCCGGAAGCCATACTGCGCTACGGACGCAACCTGCTGAAGATGGACGCGTTCGGCTGTACCAGCCGCGGTCAGGCCCACCGTGCCGGGCTGTGGGTGATAAAGACCGAACTGCTGGAAACGCAGACGGTGGATTTCACGCTCGGGTCTCAGGGGCTGCGGCACACACCCGGTGACATCATTGAAATCTGTGATAACGACTATGCCGGGACCATGACCGGCGGACGTGTCCTGTCCATCGATGCCGCCAGCCGTATCCTGACGCTGGACCGGGAGGTGACACTGCCGGAGACCGGCACGGCCACTGTTAATCTGATTAACGGCAGCGGTAAGCCGGCGAGCGTGGCCATCACCGCACACCCCGCGCCTGACCGGATACAGGTCAGCACCCTGCCGGATGGTGTGGAGACATACGGTGTGTGGGGACTCTCCCTGCCGTCACTGCGCCGTCGCCTGTTCCGCTGTGTCTCCATCCGGGAAAACACGGACGGCACCTTTGCCATCACGGCGGTGCAGCACGTACCGGAAAAAGAAGCCATCGTGGATAACGGTGCCCGCTTTGAGCCGCAGTCAGGCTCCCTGAACAGCGTCATCCCACCGGCAGTACAGCACCTGACGGTGGAGGTGAGCGCAGCTGACGGCCAGTATCTGGCGCAGGCTAAATGGGACACGCCGCGGGTGGTGAAGGGCGTGCGCTTCAGTCTGCGCCTGACCAGTGGTAAGGGAACGGATGCCAGACTGGTGACCACCGCCATCACCGCAGACACGGAGCACCGTTTCAGTGGCCTGCCACTGGGGGAATACACCCTGACGGTGCGGGCGATAAACAGTTATGGCCAGCAGGGTGAACCTGCCACCACCACCTTCCGGATTAACGCACCTGCAAAACCCGCCACCATTGAGCTGACGCCGGGGTATTTTCAGATAACGGCGGTCCCGCGTCTTGCGGTGTATGATCCGACGATACAGTTTGAATTCTGGTTCTCAGAAAAACGCATCACGAACACGGCACAGGTGGAAAAATCTGCCCGTTATCTGGGGTCCGGCAGTCAGTGGACTGTCCAGGGGAGCCGGATTAAGCCGGGGACGGATTTCTGGTTTTACGTGCGAAGCGTCAACCTGGTGGGAAAATCTGCTTTTGTGGAAGCCAGCGGGCAGCCCAGCAATGATGGTGAAGGGTATCTGGAAATTTTCCGGGGGCTGATAGATGAGACGCTTCTGGGTCAGGCACTGAAAGAGCGCATTGATGCTTCAGCGCTGCGTACGGAGGTCACGCAACTGGAAGAAGACATCCGTCAGCGGATGGACACGGATATCGCAGAAGTGACCCGGAAAATCGGGGAGGCGGAAAACAGCCTCACGCAGCTGGTTGCGAAAAAGAATGAGGACCAGACACTGGCCATCGCGCAGATGAGCCAGAAAGTGGACCGGGTTAGCAGTGAAATCTCACAGACTGTCAGCCAGGGGCAGTCAGAAAACGCCCGACAGATAGCACAGGTCCGCCAGTACGTGGATAAAAAAGGGAGTGAAATTACCTCGACCACGGATAAAAAACTGGGTGACCAGGCCGTGACCATACAGCAAATCCAGCGGGTTCAGTCAGACACGCGCAATGAGCTGAATGCCATGTATATGCTGAAGGTGCAGAAAACAAAAAACGGTATTCCCTATGTGGCCGGGATTGGCGTGGGGATTGAGGATGTTGATGGTCAGACCCTGAGTAACATTCTGCTGCAGGCCGATCGCATTGCGATGATTACCCCGGAGAACGGCAACACCACGCCGCTGTTTGTGGCGCAGGGGAATCAGCTGTTCATGAACGACGTGTTCCTGAAGCGACTGTTTGCGGTGAGCATCACGTCATCCGGCAATCCTCCGACGTTTTCCCTGACGCCGGATGGCAGGCTGACAGCCCGCAATGCGGATATCAGTGGAGCCATCACGGCGAATACCGGCACGCTCAATAATGTCACCATTAACGAGAACTGTGTCATCAGAGGGAAACTGTCTGCAAACCAGATTGAAGGCGATCTCGTTAAAACAGTGGGTAAGGCTTTCCCTCGTGACTCCCGTGCACCGAAGCGTTGGCCATCAGGAACCATTACCGTCAGGGTTTATGACGATCAGCCGTTTAACCGGCAGATTGTTATTCCGGCGGTGGCTTTCAGCGGTGCCAGACATGAGCGGGAGAACAGCGATACTTATTCGTCATGCCGCCTGATAGTGAAGAAAAACGGTGCTGAAATTTATAACCGTACCGCGATGGATAATACGCTGGTTTACAGTGGTGTTATTGATATGCCTGCTGGTCGCGGCCACATGACGCTGGAGTTTTCTGTATCAGCATGGTGGGTAAATGGCTGGTATCCCACAGCAAGTATCAGCGATTTGCTGGTTGTTGTGATGAAGAAAGCCACTGCAGGCATCACGATTAGCTGAATTTTATAACCCCAATACGGGCGCCAGAAATGGCGCCTTTTTTATTGCAGAAAAGCGAGAGGTAATTATGCGTAAATTATGTGCTGTTATTCTGTCCGCAGTAGTCTGGCTGGTTGCCGCTGGTACGCCAGCGAGCGCAGCAGAGCATCAGTCCACACTAAGCGCCGGGTATCTTCAGACCCATACTGATATGCCAGGCAGCGGTGACCTGAAGGGCATTAACGTGAAATACCGTTATGAATTTACGGACACGCTGGGGCTGGTGACGTCATTCAGTTATGCCAATGCCAAAGATGAGCAAAAAACGCATTACAGCGATACCCGCTGGCAT
>SKEY01001411.1_pt1 | contig 31379 bp, 34 predicted proteins | sample 4843871 | NCBI WGS metagenome assembly SKEY01 (sample SAMN11008797, study PRJNA524170) | human gut metagenome | biome: Human fecal sample; material: Feces; isolation source: fecal sample from pouch patient p36 | host: Homo sapiens | place: Israel: Tel-Aviv | collected 2016-12-04 | reverse complement strand
ATTTGTTTCCCAGCCTATTTTTGTTGCTACTCCAAATTGGGTGAATGACAGTAACGTGAGTTTAGTAACCGGAGGCAACAATAAAGATTATTGTGATGTGTATATCAGTGAGGACACTTATGGATACCAGAAAGCACGACAGTGTCATTGGGTCGCTATTGGCCGCTGGAAATAATCTATCATATGCTGTAAAGCGATATTATGGTAAATATACCAATAGGAATACGACCACGTGTTATTGAATCAGGATCGAATACAAATGGTTATTATCGCAAATGGTCTGATGGTTTTGCAGAATGCTGGGTAAATATAGATTTACCTATATCCAAGAATGCAAGCACTGGAATATACACGGTAAAGTTAAATGATATCTGGACATATCCAATACCGTTTGTGGTAAATCCAACACTTACACTGACAACACAATCAAGTCAAGACTATGTGTATTGTAGTCCATACGGTGTTTCAAGAGATCGTCAGAAAGTAAATTCAATCTCATTTCTAAGGAATGGACCGATTTTAGGAGATAATGTTGTAAGTGTAGGAATGATAGTACGAGGCCGTTGGAAATAACACCTTTCGCAGACAGCGAAAAAGCAATGATTAAATTACCAACAAATTTAACAATTAGAAATGCAGAGCCAGTATTGGAAGGCTCCAAGATAAGTGCAAATCCAGCAAAGATTATTCAAGGATATTATATTGTCCCAGATTCGCCTGCAGGGCTATCAACACAAGACTGGGCAAAGCGCTTAGCGGAATCATTTAAGGATAATGAGGTTATGTTTGATATCATGCTGCATACTACGATGCAAGCAAGAATATGTGGTCAAATGTATGAGGGTGGCAATTATGGAGGTTTCTGGTTTATCGCGCATTATGGAGTAACTTATTTTTATAAAAATGGCGGTATATGGTATCAAAAGGATTTGTAAAGGAAGTGATCCAAGTATCTCGCATGGGCGTGCGTTAAACGCCCTACATATTGCCAAGAATGGCGGAAAGGAGAATCACAATGAAATATGATTGGAAGAAATGGGGGAGAGCTGCAGGGATGCGAGCATTAAAGACTATGGCGCAGGCAGGTATCGCCGGTATCGGTGCAGCTGCAGCTATGGGGCAAGTAGACTGGCCTTACGTGGCATCAGCAACGGTGCTGGCAGGTGTATTGTCCATGCTCACCTCTGTAGCTGGCCTGCCAGAATTGGATATGCCACAGGAGTAGTGCATGGATGATTTGACAAAACTGCTCATGTTGCTTGCTGGATCCGTCGTCATACAGGTAGCACCAATAAAGGTCAATCCCTGGACATGGCTGTTTAAATGGATAGGGCAGCAGCTCAACGGAGATATGAGAAAGAGCCTTTGTGAGCTTGGCAGAACGGTCGATCAGAATGAAATTGACCGCATCCGGTATGAAATAATGGATTTTGCAAATTCATGTAGGAATCACCGCAGACATACAAAGGATGAATTTCACCATATCGTGGAAATCAATACAAAATATCATGCACTAATCAAAAAGCATGAGATACAAAACGGCGTACTCGACACTGAGTATGCCTATATAGAGAAAACATATCAAAGATGCCTAGAGAAAGGTGTCTTTGATCAAATGGAAAGCGAGGACGAAGAATAATGAAGATTTTACTTATTGCAGGACATGGCGCAGGCGATTCAGGAGCTTCCGGCTGTGGATACAAAGAAGCTAACCTTACCAGAGAGTTAGTCAACCTGATTGCGCCGAAACTGAGAAAATATGCAACTGTGGATGTGTACAACGAAAACCGCAGCGCATTCTACGACGTGCAGAACGGTACATTCAAAATCGGAAAGTATGATTATGTGCTGGAAGTACATTTCAACGCATTCAATGGATCCGGACACGGAACAGAAATCTTTGTAACAGACAGTGAGCAGTATACCGATGTAGAACAGGCCATCATGAACAAGCTGGTAAAGCACTTCGTGAAGCGTGGTGGCTCCGGTGTCAAGGTGACAAACTGGCTGGTGATCTATACATGCAAGTGTTTAGGCATCAGCTCCGCCCTGTTAGAGACCTGCTTCATCGACAATAAGGCTGACATGGCCGAATACCAGGCAGACAAGGAATCCGTCGCACAGGGCATTGTAGACGGCATTGCAGAAGGCTTCCAGTTGAAAGCAAATAACGTAGAGCAGAAGCCAGGCAATAAACCTACAGAACATAAGAAACCTTCCAAGCCTGCGAAACCAGCACAGCCTGATCAGATTTTGCATAAAGGAGAATACTTCGTCATTCCAGGAGTGCATAGCGTAGACCAGGTATTGGCAAACATGGATAGCATCTGGTGCGAGGAAATGACCGGGAACGGCGGTAACTCCATTCAGGCAGGACCGCTTACCAAGTGTGATAAAGCTGGTAAGAAAACGAAGTCACAAGTTTTCAGCGTAGGCGATTACTGGAAGTGTGACAAGAAATTCAAGGTGCTTGCGGTGGATAAACCTACAAATTCAGTGCAGGCAAATGTCGGAGGCCGCAAAATCTGGCTGTATGCTGGTCCATTGCGTGAAGTCTAATATATGAAATAACCCTACTTCTCTTGATTGAGAGGTAGGGCTTTTTTAATTGAATTCGCCATGATCTATACCGGTCATAAAAGAAGGTGTAGCAAATCTATTCTGTATGTATATTTCCAATTCTTCAACTCCTGCAACATTTATATCGAATTCTTTGGAATAATCAATAAAGTTAATAGTATATGGATCATTTAATGTTCTTCCATCTCCTTTGAAAACTATGGTTGCGTGAGCGTCTTCTGTTTTATATATAGGATTAGGTTTCCCTTCAACAAATAATGTACCAGTGAATTTATTATATTTGCCATCTAATTTGTAAAAATATGAAATTCCTTTATCATATGCCCCTTTATATAAAACAGCTTGGTTATAAGTCTTTTTATGATAGTTTTCAGCTTGAACATTTTTTGATACAGGTTCTGCGTTATCACTGGTATCCATATCTACTAATTTGGTTGAAGTAAAATTATTTGTATTACAATTCATTTTTCTTAACTCTTTGTTTTCTTCATTTAATAAATTGATTTTTCCTTTTAAGTCAGTGTTTTCTTGAGTTATAGTTGCAATTTTATTTATTGTATTAGTATTATCAATAACAATTACTCCCATCTTAGCAGCAGCTAAAGTTGCGAGGGCTCCGATAAAAGCACACATAATTTCTATAAATATTTCCTTCTTCATTTTTCTTCCTCCTGATTTTACAATTCTATTATAGCATCATTAGAATATATATAAAGGTGTTTTCTATTAAGAAATAATAGGGATTATAATTGTATTTAAACAATCCTTGACCGCCTTAATGGTGGCCTTTTATTATTTATACCGGAAGAGGGGTGAGCCTATTTAAATGGAGGGATAATCGCATGAAAAGAGAAGAAATGATGCAGTATATCATCAGACTATTGACTAAATAATTAACAGATACGGGATTTTATTTAAAAAGAATCCCGTATTTGATGATTTTTATGCTTTAAGACCTCATAATATGAAATAATATATAATTTATTACCATTATTTACCAGACCTTTTTCTCACAATTATATATTACAATATTATCCTGCAAAGGAGAGTGCACAAATAATGAAAAGAATAAGCAGAGAAGCAGCGTGGGGGATACTGTCAAATCACAAGATTGTGATTTTGGGGCACGGGGCAGCATCGGTAGAGGAAACGAAAGATATTATTAAGCATACACTTGATATTGTGCCGGATGCAATTAAAAATATGATCAAAGACAATACATTGCATCCTAAAATTTACGAAGGGTTAGGATACGAGGAAATCAGATGGGAAGATGACAACACACTGATAAAGAAACACCTTAATGAAGCGTTTCTAGAGAAAGATATATTATACATAAAAGAATATAAAGAGAATTGTTTAACCAGTACAGCAATGCATATAATTGATCTTAGCCATGCTGACGACAGCGTTCAGTGCGATGCAGGTTTTTTAACACAGTTAATAATTGATGTCATGGATATAAAGGATGAACCAGATAATATAGAGCAGCTGAACGAATATATAGAGGATGTAGGACTGGAGAAGGCCCTGGATACAATCGTAAGGGTAAACTGTATAAATATACTATGACAACGGATAAATTATTGCAGACATTATCATGCCATGATGCGGCTATGATGTTATTCTTCTGGAAGTCAATGACGCCAGAAAGCATACAGCTGATAATGAATCCATATAAGCATGACATCAAGAATACTGCAAAAAGAAAAAGTAATATCATTGTGCTGGACGATACGATATGCGGAGGTAATAAATCGTTTAGAGTTGCTGACATCCGAAATATTTATGTTGATAACAATGATGGCAATCTCATTTATGTATTAGGCAGTGATTTTGTGGCTTCTCTATATATTTACAGATAAATAGACTAAAGAGGGTAAAAACCCTCTTTTTTATCGCTTTTTACCATAAATAGTTGATACGCTATCGCTAGTTAACCCGAAAAAGCAATATTTTAACAATTCTATTGCGATAAATAAAGGCTTTTTTGCACCTCATAAATTAACTAGCGATAGCGTATCAAGTGTATTAGAGCGACCCAAAAGTAATTATAAAAGGTATATAATATAGGTACAACGCGTTGGATAAAATCGAAAAAGAGAGGACAAAACAAATGAATATTGTAAAACAGAAAAGAATTGAAATGGGGATCAGCGTGGGGAGAATGGCAAAAAAACTTAAAATAAGTAAAGCTCGTTATCTATATTACGAAAGGTATGCTTCCAATATGCCTATTAGCAAAGCGAATAGCCTATGTAAAATTTTAAATATTAACTTGATTCAACTACCGTAATCCGGTACTAAATTGGAACTAGAAAATAGATGAAATATAATCATAGCGAAAAATTATTGAAATTATAATGAATATAAGTATATAGAATAGTATAATAAATAGGAAATACAGCAACCATGATATATAAGCAATACCACGGTTTATGTTGAAAAGAGTCTGAGCACGACTCTTTTTTTAAAAGGAGATGGCATAATGAAGCTAACACAAAAGCCTTGCCTGTATGCAGATATGCTGCAGTGCAGAAATGCAGGCGGTAAGGTATTATATGAAACTGAAACTGCACTGCTTCTACAGGGAAGCATTTCAAAAATTTTATATAGCGCTGCAGCAGATGAGCAGGCAGGTAAAGAAATCGTAGAGCACCTGCCAAAGCAGTTCCATATATTGGTTGCTCATGATACCTATACGGACCCCTGGTTGAAATCCATGCGAAGACTGCACTGCGAGCTGGAGTGTGTTCATTGTGTTTATGTAAAGGCTGAACCCCCTGCAGTAGCGCTGCCGGAAGGCTTTGCGATAAAAAGACTGGATGCATCGCATACACAGAATATTATTGCATTATATCGGCATTCGATGGAATCTCTGGCAAATGAACAATATATCGGAGAATGTTTAAAGGATGGGATGTATGGAGCTTTTTACGGGGATGAGCTATGCGGATGTATCGGTGTTCATGAGCAGGAGAGTATAGGAATTCTGGAGGTTCACCCAAAATGGCGACGAAGAGGACTTGCCGTGGCTCTGGAGCAGGTAATGATCGGCAAACAGCTGGAGCGAGGCAGATTGCCCTATGGAGAAATTGTAAAGGATAATATTGCCAGTATCCGGCTTCAGAAAAAAGCAGGAATGATTACCGATGAAACGCTTACCTACTGGTATTTTCCCTGAATATTCATAAAATCATCACATAAGGGTATGTGTTTCAAGTTATAATACAGGTAGAGGTGATAACATGAGCAGGCTGTTGGTCGTAGACGATGAGGAACGCATCAGAAGCATGATTCGTAAGTATGGGGAATTCGAGGGTCATGAAATTGAAGAAGCAGTGGATGGCATGGATGCTATTGAAAAATGTAAGCGGGCGGATTATGATTTGATTATAATGGATATCATGATGCCGAATCTGGATGGCTTTTCTGCTGTAAAGGAAATCCGTAAGGAGGTACAGACTCCTGTCATAATGCTTTCCGCAAGAGGAGAGGAGTATGACAGAATTCACGGTTTTGAAATCGGTATTGATGACTATGTTGTGAAGCCGTTTTCTCCAAAGGAGCTGATGATGCGTGTCAGTGCCATTTTAAAACGGTATCACGGAGATGTAAATGTGAAGAAAAAGGATATCTATACCTATGAGGGTCTGAAAATAGATTTTACAGCACGCAAGGTCTTCATTGATGATAAAGAGCAGGAGATGTCACCGAAGGAATACGTTCTTTTATTTTATCTGGTACGCAATGAGGGAATCGCATTGACAAGAGAGCAGCTGATCCATGATGTATGGGGGTATGACTTCTATGGGGATGACAGGACGCTGGATACGCATATCAAGCTGCTGAGAAAAAGTCTGCAGGACTACAGCCGTCTGATTATCACGCTGCGTGGAGTAGGCTATCGCTTTGAAACAGAAAAATAAGCAAACAGCAGGCTTTCACAGAAAAGAGCGTAAACCAATCAGCGTCAAGTGGAAGATTTTTGTCACACTGGTGTTCTTTATTGTCATTATCATTGCGGTGCTCTGGTTTTTTCAGGTATTTTTCCTGGAAAATTTCTATATGTTTATCAAATCCAATTCCGTGAAAAGGGCTGCCAATGAGGTAAATGAAGTCATAACGCAGAAGCTGGACGGCTCGCTGGATACGGATACCTATAAAACGAAAATTTCAAACATTTCCCGCAATGGGGACTTCTGTGTCATTGTCTATGATGAGGATACAAGCAAGGATCCCATCATGGGAAATGAAAGTGACGGCAAATGTATGCTCAGCAAGTCTACCAGCTATGCAGCTCATGCGGATGTCATCGATGAACTGAAGAGGGAGGCTCTGTCGAAGAAGGATGGAATTGCGTCCAGATTGATTGAGGATACAGCCAAGGTGGAGGTACCCTTTGAATCCTTCCGCTTCTCTCTGACAAAGGAAGGTCTCATGATACCGCGTCCGGAGGCATTTCCTTCCCGGCTTACATCGGATATCAAAGATGGCGGCAGGAATAAACAGAATATGAAAATTTCCAAGGGTGTGCAGAATATGACCTATATCAGTGTGGTTACGGGAAGTGATTCACATATGAAAATCAGTGTGATCAATGCACAGCTGACACCGGTAAATGCAACGATTGAAACGATCAAGACACAGTTTATCATCATTGCGGCAATATTGACTGTCGTTGCGCTCCTGCTTGCCTTTTATCTTTCAAGAAAGATTGCGCGCCCGATCATATCCATAAACAACGGAGCGAAAACACTTGCGACAGGACAGTATGATGTTGCCTTCAGCGGGAAGGGTTATCTGGAAATCGAGGAACTGAGCAATACGCTGAATTATGCTTCCAGAGAGCTTAGCAAGGTGGAAAATCTGCGGCGCGAGCTGATTGCGAATATGAGCCATGACCTGCGAACACCGCTGACGATGATTAGCGGATACGGCGAGGTTATGCGGGATATTCCCGGCGAAAATACACCGGAGAATGTACAAATCATCATCGATGAAACAAATCGTCTGACCAATCTGGTAAATGATATGCTGGATCTTTCCAAGTTGCAGGCAGGTGTGCAGGAGCTGCATGCGGTTTCTATGAATCTGACGGAGGAGATACGCAGCATCATCGAACGCTATGAAACTCTTTTAAAGCAGGATGAGTATGATATTCGCTTTGAGTATCAGGAAGATGTCATGGTTCAGGGGGATGTGATCAAGCTTGATCAGGTTATCTATAATCTGATAAACAATGCCATCAACTACAGTGGAGAGGATCATCAGGTTATCGTTAAGCAGCTGCTCGAGCAGGGAAGGGTACGCATAGAAATCATAGATCACGGTCCGGGTATCGAACAGGATAAGCTTCCGTACATCTGGGAACGCTATTACAAGGTGGATAAGACACATGTACGCTCCCGCGTTGGCAGCGGTCTGGGATTGAGCATTGTCAAGGCTGTCCTGGAGCTTCATAAGGCTGAATACGGCGTACAAAGTGAAGAAGGAGTAGGAAGTACCTTCTGGTTCTCTCTGCCTTACAGCAAAAGCGAAAAAACGGATTGAGTGCTATTCTGCGTATAGCATTTCTATAGAAGGGCTGCTGTTCTACCTGCTTCAACATCATTCCGCATAAAAAAGCACTTAGGACATACGCGAATACAGCAGGTATGGAAGTGCAGGGCTGGAATGCATGTGATATAATAATCAGAAGCAGTATTCCTATAGTATAAAAATATCTGTTGATTCGCATATCACAGATATTTTTATTTAAGTTCACGTAAATGGACGAAAGACAGCAAGAAAAATGCTTTACTTTTTCATGTAAATAAAAAAAAGCATTTACAGTCCCACAAACACTGAAATTGAGGTATAATAAATGACAGAGCAAATAGAGATGAAGGTTCATCTACAACATAAACAATCTGAATACACGTAAATGCCGCGTGTATTTTCTATTGTCATTGTTCTAGGTTAAGGAGGATTCTATGATCACTAGCATTAAGAAAAGGGACGGACGTGAAATACATTTCTCTCCGGAAAAAATCACAAGAGCTATTTTCCTGGCGGCAAGCAGAGTGGCACAGGAGGAAGGCAGCAAAGCAGATTATGAAACAGCGGAAATACTGACGGAGAAAGTCGTAAATCTTCTGAATAATACATACCAGGGTACAACACCAACCGTGGAAAATGTACAGGATGCAGTTATCAAGGTATTGATCGAAACCGGTCATGCGAGAACCAGTGAAGCATATATCCTGTATCGTGCAGAACGTACAAGAATCCGCAGTATGAAAACAAGACTGATGAAATCCATTGAGGAAATCACATTTGCGGACAGCAATGATGCGGATATCAAGCGTGAAAATGCCAATATCGACGGAAATACGGCAATGGGTACCATGCTGCAGTACGGAAGTGCTGTATCCAAGGAATTCTGTATGAGTCAGCTGATGAATCCGCAGCATGCGGCTCTTCATGAAAACGGAGATATTCATATTCATGATATGGATTTCATGAATATGGGAACGCTGACCTGCTGTCAGATTGATTTGGAGAAGCTGTTTGACGGTGGTTTTTCAACCGGTCACGGACATTTGCGTGAACCGCAGGATATCACCAGCTATGCAGCACTTGCGGCAATCGCCATTCAGAGTAACCAGAACGATCAGCATGGCGGACAGAGTATCCCTGCCTTTGATTTCTATCTGGCAAAGGGTGTTGCAAAGACCTTCCGCAAGGAATACATCAGCAATCTGAATAAAGCGCTGGAGCTGTTTATCAATCTGGATGCCGATGTGAGAGACCCGTTTAAGGCAGTGGAGAAGGAAACAGGAAAAACGGCTGCCATGATCATGGATGACAGCTTCCTGAACAGTCTGAATATCATGCTGAAGGAAACCTTCGGACTCGGTGATGAACAGATCGAGCTGATCAATAAATTCGCTTATAAGGAAGCAAACGTCGCCACAAGAAGAAAAACCTATCAGGCGATGGAAGCCTTTGTACATAATCTGAATACGATGCATTCACGTGCCGGTGCACAGGTGCCGTTTTCCAGTATCAACTTCGGAACGGATATGACCCCGGAGGGAAGACTGATCAGTGAAAATTTAATGCTGGCACAGGAAGCAGGTTTGGGAAATGGAGAAACACCGATATTCCCGATTCTGATTTTCAAGGTCAAGGAAGGCATCAATTATAATCCGCAGGATCCTAACTACGATTTATTTAAGCTGGCGATGCGTGTATCCGCGAAACGTCTGTTCCCGAACTTCAGCTTCATGGATGCACCGTTCAACAAGCAGTATTACAAGGAAGGACATCCGGAAACAGAAACAACCTATATGGGATGCCGTACGCGCGTTATGGGAAATATCAACGGTCCGGAAATCGCAACAGGAAGAGGAAACAACTCCTTTACCTCCATTAACCTGCCACGTCTCGGTATTAAGCACGGGGTTGCTGTAAACGGTGATTTCAATGAGGCAGCATTCTTCAACGAGCTGGATGAAAAGATGGAAATCGTTATTCAGCAGCTGCTGGAGCGTCTGGAAATCCAGGGAAGAAAGAAAGTGAAAAACTTCCCGTTCCTGATGGGACAGGGTGTCTGGATCGGCAGTGAGAATCTGAGCTGGGAGGACACGCTGGAGGAAATCATCAAGCAGGGAACCCTGACCATTGGGTTCATCGGTCTGGCAGAGTGCTTAAAGGCTCTGATCGGAGAACATCACGGGGAAAGTGAAGAAGCGCAGAAGCTCGGTCTGAAAATTGTTGGACATATGCGTGAAATCTGTGATGAAGCTACGGAAAAATACGGTCTGAACTTCTCTCTGATTGCAACTCCTGCAGAAGGTCTGTCCGGAAGATTTACACGGATCGATAAGAAAATCTACGGTATCATACCGGGGGTTACAGATCGGGATTATTATACAAACTCCTTCCATGTACCGGTATATTATCACATAACTGCATTTAAGAAGATTCAAAAGGAAGCTCCATATCATGAATTCACAAACGGAGGGCACATTTCCTATGTGGAAGTGGATGGAGATCCAACAAACAATCTGGAAGCCTTTGAATCCATCGTTCGCTGTATGAAGGATGCGGGAATCGGTTACGGAAGCATCAACCATCCGGTGGACCGTGATCCATGCTGTGGCTACAGCGGTGTGATTGAAGGGCATGTTTGTCCAAAATGCGGCAGAGATGAACGCGAGGAAGAATATAAATTTGAAAAAATACGTCGTATTACCGGATATCTGGTAGGTACGGTGGACCGTTTCAATGATGCAAAGGCATCAGAAGAACGGGATCGTGTAAAGCATGGATAAGAAAACCATCCGACTGGCTTCTCCTATGCAGGAGGACAGCTTTGTGGATGGTCCCGGTGTTCGTATGGTTATCTGGACACAGGGATGCAGACATCACTGTTTCAACTGTCACAATCCGCAGACCTGGGATACAAAAGGCGGTACGCTGTTTCCTGTGGATCAGCTGCAGCAGCAGATTCGTAACGCGCAGCTGCAAAGCGGCCTGACGCTTTCAGGAGGAGAACCGTTTTTGCAGGTGGAGCCATTGCTGGATATTGTAAAAACTGCAAAGGAAAAGCAGCTGAATATCTGGGCTTACAGCGGCTTCACCTATGAGGAGCTTCTTGCAGATGAGTATAAGAAAAGACTGCTTGTAGAGCTTGATGTGCTGGTTGACGGAAAGTTTGTGAATGATTTAAGGGATTATCGTCTTGTCTTTAAGGGAAGCCGGAATCAGAGAATTATCGATGTACAAAAATCACTGCAAAGCGGTCGTGTCATCCTTTCAGAAAAGGATGAGCAGAATCAGAAGCTGAAGGAAGAGGATATGGTCAATGCGTAACCGTATCCTTTTTTATTCCTCTCTACACGACTATAAAATGAAAAACAGAATTGATGTCCTTTATTTAAGTTTCATTATGGGAACAGAAAGAACTGTTGGGATGTTTTGTAACTGATAATAAATGCAGGAAGGTATCGTGTAAATTGCGTGTAAACTAGTATTTAAACTGTAGTTGCTCATAATCATAAGCTATAATTTACATGAGCGTATTGCATGACAAACCACGACAAAATAATTCAAAAGGAAGGGTGTAAACGGATTTTTTTGGGAATTCTACTACAGGTTGAGAATAATACAACGTCTGGTTGCGATATTCAACCAGCCCTATCTTCCTTTAGGGCGTGTTAATTTCTATAATAAGAGTGTAAAGAAAGGCGGAACGCTATATGAAAACATTAGGTACGAAAATAAGTGAATTGAGGAAAGCGAGAGGTATGACACAGGATGAGCTTGCAGATAAAATGGGAGTATCACCACAGGCTGTATCAAAATGGGAGAATGATCTTTCCATGCCGGATCTTCCAATATTGATAGAGCTGTCAGACTTCTTCCACATTTCACTGGATGATCTTCTAAAAGAGAAGGAGCCGACAGTCGAGCTGATACCGGAAGAAAAACGCAAGGATATCGAACAGATGTTTCTGAGAGTGTATGTGGATTCAGAAAACGGAGACAGAGTACGTGTCAACCTGCCGCTGGCTCTAGTGAAAATGGCAAGAGATATGGGGCTGGACATCCCGCAGATGACAGACAATCCAATGATGCAGAAAATCGATCTGGGGATGATTATGCAGCTGATAGAGAGTGGTGTGATCGGAAAGCTTGTGGAAGTCGATTCTGCGAATGGGGATCATGTCGAAGTGATTGTAGAATAACATGAAAATTAGAATACGCGCAAACTCCTGCCGCTTACATTTGCGTATCCCCGATTCACTGCTTTACAATGCACTCACCTGTACAGTTATTGAGAAGACAATACAGGAGAATACAGAGATAGCATGGTCTATGGATAAGGAAACCGCCAAACAGGTTATGCGGATTCTAAAGCATTTCAGTAAGGAATACAAGGGATTAACCATTGTTGATGTAGAAACGGCAGACGGGCAAGTTGTACAGATAACATTGTAAAGGGATCATCACGATGGTGATCCTTTTTATATCCGTATATCTATAGCTACGTCTTTTAAATAAAAGGAAACGCGTAAATAAGAAAAAGGAACAGATAACTGCATCCTGTTCCTGATGTGTTCAAAGCTTTGTACTGCTTCTTTCAAGGAATGTGGTGATATACCCTACCTTCAGCCGATGCTGCATTCCCTCAGCAGTTTAAGACAGCAGCTTTGATTCACTGCCTGTAGAAGCTCATTTGTAAATCCCGTATTCATCAGCTTCCTTGCCAGATTGGAAAGAATTCTAAGATGCTCATTTCCGCTGTTTTCCTTACGTACAGCAATACCGAATACCATCTGAACCTGATCATCATCCCATTGTACCGGATTTTGAAGACGAAGAAAGACCAGAGACGTATGTTTAACGCCCGGCGACAATGCATGCGGTATAGCAATGCTGGAGCCCATGGCTGTAGATATTTCATTCTCTCGTGTATAAACATCCCGTATGTATTGCTGCCTATCACACAGCCGCTGATTATTCTCCAGTGTATCCGCAATGCAGGATATAATATCATCCTTTGACTGCAGATTCATATCAAGGAGAATCAGATTCTCATTGATCAACTCCATGCCTTACTCCTGATCCGGTTCATTTCTAATGAAGAAATAAATCATACAGACTGCGACAGCGGTTCCTGCCGCAAAGGATAGCAGATACAACGGAATATTGCTGACAAGAAGCAGCGTTTCCAGACCCCCGATCGGTGCAGAAAGTGTAATTCCAAACATGGCTACCAAGGCTCCCGTTACTGCTGCACCAACACATAGGGAAGGAAGAATTTTCTTAGGCCGGTCTGCGACAAAGGGAATGGCTCCTTCTACAAAGAAACTGAGTCCCATGATATATGCAGCGATTTTTGCCCCTCGCAAATTGTCACTGAATTTTTTAGGAAACAGGGTGCAGGCGACAGCACAGCTTGTTGCAATTACCATTGCACTGCAGCCACAGGAAGCCATGACAACCGATGGAACGGTCCCTCCATCTGCTGCTGTCAGGGTTGCAACAGAGAACAGATATGCAGTTTTGTTGATAGGACCGCCGAGGTCAAGTGCCAGCATACCCCCGATTACTGCCCCGAGCAGTGCAGCATTCGTACCACTGAGACTGGAAAGGAAATCTGTCAGTGCATTGCTGACTGGGGCAACGACGGAATTGATTGCCAGCATGGCAAGACTTGTTAATGCAAGACCTAGTATGGGGAATATCAGCAGTGTTTTGATTCCTTCCAGAGATCGTGGTATCCCGGCAGTCATTTTTTTCAAGCCGAGAATAATGTAACCGGCCGCGAAGCCACCGATGACAGCACCTAGAAAACTGGAGCCTCCGTTTGCTGCCAATGCACCGGCAACCATACCGGTCAGCAGTCCCGGACGGTCAGCTATGGAATAAGCAATATAAGCTCCCATAATCGGGAACATATACCCCATAGCCAATCCGCCAATCTGATTCAGCCAGGAAACGAAAACATTGGATGAGCCGAAGGTTGCCGTGTTGGCATTCTGAAAATCAAACAGATATGCACAGGCCAGCATAATTCCACCACCTACAACAAATGGCAGGAAGTAAGAAACACCGGACATCAGATGATTATAGCTTTTTTTCCAATTCATAATTTTCTCCTCTTTCTCATTTAATATTCTTTTAATGATTCATTCAGTTTTTCATATACAATTTCTACTTTTCTCACAGCATCTGTCACAGAAACCTCCAGGAGCTTTTTCCCTCTGAACCGCTCCATTTCCACACGGGTATCTGCCGCTATGATCACATAGTCTGCTTCCTTGATATCTTCCTCACTCAATCGGTTCTCTACCCCTCCGGAACCGTTTGTTTCAATTTTCACCTGAAAGCCCAGCTTTTTTCCCTGCCGTTCCAGATTCTCGGCAGCCATATACGTGTGGGCAATTCCAGCCGGGCAGGCACATACTCCAATAATACGTTTCATAAACAAGTCCTCCTTTATGTTCTTTCTATCTGTATCATTCTGAGCTCTCCCTTACGCAGAGGTTCCAGCTCATTGGATAGTGGTTTGTGTATTGCATGATCCAGCGTCGTCTGTGTGAATACAAGTGGCTCATCACTATGTATTATACCGCAGGATACCGGCTCTATTTCATTGTTATACAGGCGAAGAAGCCAGTGATCTTTTTCCTTGACCAGAGAACCGAAGCAGCCCTGAAGCTCCTCCATATTCAGAAAGCTCCAGGAATCCGGAAGCATATGCTCCAGTGGATTGGTAGGAAAATAGGATATCGGATGTATGGATTTATCAAAATGCTGTCCTTCAAAACAGATTTGCGGGCAGGCATACTGAATGTAATCCTGGCATATACGATTACCGTCATAGCTTTCATACCACGTGAAAGCCAGATCAAAGCTGTTTTCCTTCAGCATCTGACATTTCGGTGTTTGAAATATCATGTAGTCCAAACCACTGGGTCTTCCCGGACGACGATGCAGATCCGGATATCCCATAGCACCGTATGAACGGAACAATACGACTGCAATGTCCTTTTTACCTTCGTCTATCAGTTCATATTCCTTACTGCTTTTTGTCATAACACTCATGACTTCATCATCTTCTACAGATACATGATTTAATAAGGGCCATGTCGGACTGGGCTCTTCAAACCAGCCATCCGCTTTCCAGGTATGTAAAGCTGCCGGTGCGCTTTCGCGTTTGATGTAGCTGTATTGTGTTCCTGCAAGAGAATAAGAGTGCGGTGCTTTTCCGGTGAAAACCAGTCGTACACGATGATCTGTTGCGGCATTATCTATGGTTCCTGAAACACGGATAGTAGCCGTATCTATCAGCTCAAGCTTGATTTTATACTTCATGTAGGAATTTAGAACTCTGTCTTTTCTGTTCTTCAGATTGTAGGGTATCTCCATAGTACCTGTCAGGGTCATACAGCTGTAGGTCATATTTTGTACGCAGGAAACTTCCGCATGTTCAAAAGCATCCGTAAGGATCCAGTCATATTCTGGAGGAGAATAATCAAAGCTGTCTCCTTCATCACCCGACTCCTCCAGATAGATAGCCCTGCGATGCTCCTTATTACTCCGATAATCAAAGATATGAACACCCTCTGCATCCTTATGGATACGGAATCGGGAATTTTCAATATAAGGAACCTGCGCCAGCTCATAACAGGCAGATGGCTGATCAGTATCCTGAATATACAGTGTTTGATAGGAAAACCCCTTCATATCATCAATCTGCAATATGATTTCAGTTTCATAATAATAACCCTTAGGGTCCATATTCCGGATATCCTTTCGTAAAACCCCACAATTCTTTTTTACTGTCGCTATATGTGTATACGGCAGCTCTCTTCCATCCTGAAGAATTTGGAAGTCAGGCTTACCTGTCTGTACGGTTGTATGTACTGTCTGTGTTCTAGTATAGGGCAGTGTGTTGCATACAAGCAGTGGATAGCCCTCCTCTGTCCTTTGTAGCGACAGGGATAATAGCTTCATCAGATATATCGTGTTGGAAGTAATCAAATTGTAGGCATTCTGTGTTTCCTGCTGAATATAATCATTCGTTTCATCCGTCAGTGTCGCAGAGGAATGTGTCTGGCAGCGCAACAGTCGATTCCATATATCATCAATGAGACCATGGTCATATGGTATACCCTGTGCATCAAGCATTGCCATCAGCGGCTGAAGACCATAGGTGATTTTCCGCTCACAGGCATCCTGCAATGCTTTGATATCGGAGCGTGCTGAGAAAATAGAGCGGTGCACCCGATGATACTGTGTTGAAAATAATTCATGCTCATGGCATTTTAAATTCTGACCATGCTCTCTTACATGATTACAAAACTCCTGCCATGTTGTTGATACAAATTCAATATCTGTTTGCATTGAGTTATAGTCCGCAATCCGTTTGGGTATATCCAGCATTGCCGGATTTTGATCAAAGCCCAGCGGAAATACGAATTCCTGATCAAGAGTAGAGTATGATAAGAGCCGATCAATTAAATGCTGTACACTGATTTTGTTGTAATCAAGAGCAGACTCATCGAATAATGTGCCGTTGCGGAATGCGTAGCAGCCATATCCGTAGCCTGCAATCATCGTGCATACCAGCAGCTCACTGCCATCATTTGATTTCATATAAAATTCGCTGTCCAGGCTGTAATCATCTCCCACACCGCGCGTTATAACAAAATCCTCTATGCCAAACTGATGAAATATCTTGGGAAAATCCCAGGAATGACCAAAGGAATCTGGCAGATAGGCTACTCTGGAGATATGACCGAGGTCTTTTGCCGACTGGATGCCAAGTCGCAGATTATTGATTACTGATTCACCATTGCAGATAAAGCAGTCAAGCTGTGAGTGAAAAGGTCCAATCATCAGCTTTTTTTCCTTAACCAGAGATCGTATGTATGCCTCGTCCTCCGGGTGAAGCTTTATGTATTCATCAATCGGTGCACTTTGGCCGTCAAAGAAGAAATCCGTTATTCTTCCGCTGCGAAAGCCCTCCAGCATCTCCTTGATATTATAGCACAGCTGAACCGTTGCATCCTGTGCTGTGAAATACCAGATTAGATCCCAATGTGTATGATGAATACAATGTGCTGTTTTCTTCATTGCTGTTCCTCCTTGCATCTCTACTATACCAACTGGTATCTTCAACATTCAACAGAAAAAGTCATTACCTTTTTTCAACATTCGCAGGAATTCCTGCAATTTTTTCCAGACAGCTATATTTGGAAACTATGATATAATTTCTATGGAAGAAAGCTGAAACCAGGTGCTGTTATTTTCTGACTGACAGCACACACCTCCGTATGCGCCCCTTGCAGGGATTGCAGGATATTTGAAATATACAAAGCCTGTATCATTTTTGCGAGGATTACAAATAACCTGCGTGCTGCCGGCTCCTGGCGTATTATCAATGGGTGATAACATATAGAGAAAGACAGTGAACTGGAGGCTTATCATGAAAAAAACACAAAGGTGGATGGAGCTTTTGAGTATCCTATTAGAGGAACAGAAATTTCTAACTGTAGCAGAGCTTGCCAAACAGGTTTCGGTATCTCCGCGCACGATACACAGTGACCTTCAGGACATGAATTTTCTGCAGCTTCTTCATGGAGCCGAGCTGATAAAAAAACCGAATATCGGCATACGTCTTCAATGTACACAAAAACAGAGAGAGGCGATTTATCGACAGCTGCAAATGAATCGCTTTGAAGCCTCTGCACCATTGGAAGAGGGAAGTGATTTACATACTGTTTTGCATATGCTTTTAACTTACAGGGATGCAATTCGCATGGAAGAATTAGCGGATGCAATATATCGCTCAAAATCATCGCTTGTGCCTGTTTTAGAGGAAGTAGAACAGCTTGCAGAGAAATATGATTGTAAGCTTCAAAAGAGAGCAAGCTTTGGATTTTCACTGGAGGGAGCGGAGGAGCAAATCCGCAGTCTTTTTTACCGTTATGTGGAGACACTTCCAATCCAGGAATACCAGCACCATGATCTGGATGTTCGACTTCCGGATGAAGTATATCAGAAAATGAAAGTTATATTTGATGCACAGATGATTCGTATGATTATCCCTATTGTCAAATCATCGGAAATCAATCTCAATACCCATTATTGTGATTATGATTTCGGTATGCTCATTCTCAAATGCTGTATATTGCTGACACGCTGTCGGATTGATAGGTCTGTACAAAAACAGACAACCATCAGCACAGATCTTCAGGAATACTATGTAGCTACTATCATGAAGCTGAAATTGGAGCAGGCCTTCCATGTAACTCTTCCCGAGGAGGAAATATATTATCTGGAACGAGTGATTCTTTCAACCCGTAAGCAGCAAAACCAGGAGCAGTTTCAGGAATTGGATAATGTCATGCTGGAAAAATTTATCTATTTGGTATCCGAACGTCTGAATGTCGATTTGTCAGAGGATAAACAGCTCAAACAAAATCTTTGCAACCATATGAAGCCTGCTATACGGAGAATGAAGTATGGTATTTCGAGTGAGAATCCTCTGCTGGAAGCGATCAAAACGAAATATACAGAGGTCTATGTGGCAATTATGACAACGATTGATAAAATAGAAGAGAAGGAGCACATTTATTTTGATGCCAATGAGCTTGGATTTATCTGTCTTCATATCGTCGGAGCTTTGAATCGTTCCAAAAATATCCGTTCCATACGCTGCTTATTGATTTGTGATGCCGGAATTACTTTTGAATCCTATATAAAAAGTATGGTGGAATCATCATTTGGAGAAATAGAAATCGTAAAAATCATGCGTAGTGATGAAATATCAAAAGAGCTGGAGAATCAACATGATCTCATACTGAATGCTACCACCCACCGGCTTCATGCATCCAATATCATAAATATCGATCACCTGTTTACAGAAACATCAAGCGCCCAAATCCGGCACTGGATTTTTGCCAGAGAAATCAAGCATACCTTGGAGCTGCGTACCATGTTTGACAGCTATCTCTGTTATTTTCAGGACAGCTGTGAAAATCGCAAATGTCTCATCCATAAATATTGTAGCTATTTGTTGAATAACGGATATGTTACAGCGTCATTTGAAGAGTCTGTCTATGATAGAATACAGTATTCATCAACTGCAATCGGACGTGGTGTTGCAGTACCGCATGGTACAAAAAAGGCGGTAAAGAATTCCGTGATACTGATTATTAAGCTCGACCATACAATAGCGTGGGATGATCAGTTAGTTGACCTTGTATTCTTTGCGGCGATTGGTGAGGATATCAGTACGGAATACAGTAAAATATTTCGCCGCATTGTTCGGATCGTCTCGGATGATGAACAGACGCATATGCTGAAAAGCTGCAACAGTCTTGAGGAAATCAGAAAATATCTGTTCGATACCGAACAGAAAGCATGAATTTTTGAATTCTTTCCTTGCAATCCTTCCAGCTGCGCGTACGATTATATTGAGGTGGTAACATATGAAGGAATTGGAAAACTATATACAGTCAGTCAATACCTGCAGCGATTCACTGATACGTGAGGTATGGAGTGATCAGGATGAGTGCTCCATGATTTTTCCCAAAGGTGAGGTGGAAGGTCTGGAGGCTATACTCGCATCCTTCTATCACGGGGCGATGGCACAGTATGAAACGCGTGACCTGCGACAGGATGATGTTAAGATTCAGGAGTTCTGTGATATCACGATTGTACGCTTCTACTGGACGCTGTATGCGACGATGAGGGACAGTGGAGAATGCTTTGTGAATAAAGGCAGGGAAACACAGGTTTACCGCAACTATCCGCAAGGTAAGAAGCTGGTGCATGTGCATTATTCCAGGCTACCAGAGTAAAGTAAACAGAGTAACATGTTACAAAAAATGGCATTTATAACCAAAACATGTTACTTTGTTTATTTTTTTTCGCCATTTTTCTATAATGTAAGTGAATTGATAGCTAGCGCCAATTCTTTTAAAAAGTACGTACTCTACTATTTTTGGAGGAAAAAAATGAAAAAATACGCAGTCGTAATCTGTGGTGGAGGTAGTACCTATACACCGGATATGATGGAGCTGCTTTGCATGCTTCAAAAACAGTTTCCATTAAAAAAAGTGGTTCTGTATGATATTGATAACCGTAGACAGAAAATTGTTGGTGAGTTTGGAAAAGTGATGTTTCGTGAATATTATCCTAACCTGGAATTTTATTATACGACAGATAAAAAAGAGGCCTTTCAGGATATGGATTTTGCATTTGTACAGATTCGTGCAGGTGGTATGAAGCTTAGAAATCAGGATGAAAAAATACCATATAAATATGGCTGTATTGGACAGGAAACTTGTGGTCCTGGCGGTCTTTCTTATGGGATTCGTAGTATATCTACGATGATTGATCTTATAGCAGATATACGAAGGTATACAAAGGATGCCTGGATCATAAATTATTCAAATCCTGCGGCGATTGTAGCAGAGGCAACAAAACGTAAATTCCCGGATGATAGAAAAATCGTGAATATTTGTGATATGCCTACCTCTGTATTAGATGCTTATTTACCGCTTATCGGTATTAAGCGGTCACAGATTTATCCGAAGTTCTTTGGTCTTAATCATTATGGGTGGTATACAGGGTTATATGATAAAAAGACAGGATATGATTATCTTCCGGAGCTGTTAAACTATATTGAAAAAAATTATGATGATATCCATAATCAGTTTAAAAGCCGTATCCGGGGAAAAGATGATCACTGGGGTATCACCTTTCTTGACCATTTGGAAATGCTCCACGATTTTCCATATGCTTTACCTAATACATACAATCTTTACTATCTGTATCCGGAGAAATCACTTTCTCACTACGATACATACCATACCCGTTATGATGAGGTTGTAGATGGACGTGAAAAAATGGTCTTTGATTATTGTGAAAAGATTGCTGAAGCAGGGAAAATGATAGGAACGGAATTTGATATCAGCAATAAAATTAATCCTGATTATTCCGTTGATAATCCACAGGCAGCAGCAACAGTCTATGCAGATAATGATGTGCATGCTGCATATTTGGTTGAGCTTGTATTATCGATTATAAACAATGCAAATGAAATAGCTTTGGTAATGACGCAAAATAATGGTATCTGTCCAAATCTTGATCCGGGTATGATGCTGGAGGTTGCCTGCCGTATTGGAAAGGAAGAAATCGTTCCCCTCCATTATGGTGAAGTTCCTGCGTTTGAAAAAGGTTTACTGGAAAATCAATATGCCTGTGAAAAATTATTAGTTGATGCAGTAATAGAGAAAAACGAGCAGAAATTGTTACAGGCATTTACGGAGAATCGTATTGTGAGGGATGCCGAGCTTGCAAAAAAACTGATTTATGATTTCAAAGAGGTAAACGGAAGCTTTTGGCCTGACTTTAATAGTAAATAAATACGAAAGGAGAATTTATGGATAAGTTAAGTAACTGGCTGGCAGAAAAGCTGATGCCAATCGCCGAATGGGCACAAAGTAATAAATATCTGATGTCAATACAGAATGGTTTACTTATGGGGATGCCGATTGCAATGGTGGGGGCAGTAGCATGTATTATTTCTGATTTTCCGATGGATGCTTATCAAAACTTTATGCTTTCCGTTTTTGGTGATATCTGGCTGGAATGGAACTGGAGTGTTATTTATAATGCAACGATAGGAATTATTTCCTTAACCGCGTTAATCGGAACCGCTTTGGAATTGGGGAAACGAAATGGTGTTGAAGAAATACCGGCAGCTTCTATTGCTTTAATGTGTTATTTCATTTTATTTAAATTAACAGATGACGGTGCAATCGGATTGGAAAACTTTGCCGCAAGGGGGTTGTTCCTGGCAATGCTGATTTCCGTCATAACGGGAGAGATTTATGCTTTGTGTATAAAGAAGAATCTTGTTGTCAAGCTTCCGGAAAGCGTACCTTCCTTTGTATCCAAGCAATTTACAGCTATGATTCCTGCAGGTATCTGTGCAATATTGATACTTTTACTAAGATATGGTATTCAATCAACAGGCTTTGAAAGTGCTCAGAATTTAATTTATACATTGCTTCAGGCACCCTTAACCAATATTGGGGTTTCCTTACCGGGAACATTGATAGCCAGCATTCTTAATTCTGTATTCTGGTTCTTTGGAATTCATGGGACAGAAGTTATTTCCAGTGTGTTTTCTCCCATCTGGACAAGTGCACAGGTTGATAATCTTGCAATATATGCTTCCAATGCACAGGCAGCAAGACCTTATATTGTAACGACCGATTTTACGAATATGATTATTTTCCTAACAGGAACCGGAATAACTTTACCATTATGTTTAGAGATGATGTTCCTGTGTAAATCACAGCGTATGCGTTCAGTAGGAAGAATAGCGGTAATTCCGGGTATCTTTAATGTGAATGAACCGGTGATTTTCGGATTACCAATCGTTATGAATCCAATCATGCTTATGCCGTTTTTAATCGTTCCTGTGGTTTGTGTTGCTATTGCGTACGGTGCTATGTATTTCGGCCTTGTTCCCTATCCAACCGGAGTTACTGTGCCTTGGACGCTTCCTGCACCATTTGGCGGATGGCTGCTTTGCAATAGTTGGACAGGAGGTGTATTACAGCTTGTAATTCTCTCTGTATCCGGACTTATTTATCTACCGTTTGTGAAAGCATTAGACAAAGCTTATCTTGAAGAAGAAGGTTGTCAAAATGAAGTATCATGCAACGGATAGGATCAAGTTACGCAGAGCAATTGCTTATCTTATTGACTGGTATCTGAGTTATATGCTATGTTATGCAATCCTGTTAGGAAGCTCAGTCATTAATAAAAATATGGTAAGTCCAGATCTGAATCTATTAAATTTCAGTGGAAATGATGTTGTATTGTTTATGCTTTTCTTTAGCATCATTTATATTCTATACTATAGCCTTATTCCTGTATTCTTATGGAAGGGCCAGACATTAGGTAAACGCTTGATGAAGATTCAGACTGTGATATTAAACAAGGATAAGGCAGCTGTCTTAGTCTATTTGAAAAGAACATTCCTGGGAATGGTCATAGTGGAAGGAGCTTTAACTGTACTCAGTACATATAATATTCAGGCAATCATAATTTTTACCGGATGGGAATCAGTGCAAACAATTTTCTATATATATAGTCTAATCACTTTAATTTCTATAGGTATGGCGGTATTTTCACCTAGGCAAAGGATGCTGCATGATATTATTGGTGGTACGATAGTAATAAGAAAAGAAGGAGAGGTATAATCTATGTTGAAAGTATTGCTTATTTGTTCACAGGGAGCAAGTACAGGAGCGTTGTGCGATAAAATCAGCAAGGCAGCAGAAGCTAAAAATATGGACTTGGATATTCATGCCGTCGCAATAGCACAATGCTCACAGGATATAAAAAATGCAGAGGTGATTTTACTGGGTCCTCAGGTCAGATACATGCTGAAAAAATAAGCGCTGAGGCTGATGGCAAACCGGTTGAGGCTATTGATATGACCACATATGGTATGATGGATGGTGCAAAGGTACTGGATCAGATACTGAGAATGGCGGGTAAGTGATATGGATCAGAAACGTTATGAACAGATTTGTTTTTCTATCATAGCCGCAGCCGGAACAGCAAAAAGCTGTTATCTGGAAGCAATAGAATCGGCCAAAAAAAATGAAGATTATGAAAGTCTTGTTCAGGATGGTATGCTGGCATTTCAACAAGCTTCACAAGCACATCTGGAAGCTTTGCAATTAGATAGCCGGCATGAAGTACATGCAGGATTACTTCTGATACATGCTGAAACCATATTGAGTGGAGCAGAACTCGTAAAAGATCTTTTAGATACTATAATAGAGTTAATAAAAAAGAAATGAGCCAGCTGTTTTCTCTGTCACTAATTGTCATTACAGGGGCATTCTATCAAATCTGTTCAAAGCAGATGCCACAAGGTATTAATCCTTTTGCGCCACTCGTTGTAGTGTATATGACTGCTTTAATGACGGCTGTTTTCTTATATCATATAAATGGAGGAAAAGCGATACTATTAGAAATCAAAGGTTTAAGGCTTACCCCGATTATTTTAGGTATTGTAATCTGTTTTTATGAACTAGGCTTTATTCTGGCTTATCGCTCCGGATTTAAAGCCAGTCAACTTTCTGCTATTACTACTGTGCTTCTAATGTTTGTAATGACCTTTCTTGGATATTTCCTTTTTAAAGAAAATATCTCCGTATTTCATTTAATAGGTCTTTGTATTGCAGGGCTGGGAGTATTCATTACAACGCTATAAAAAGAAGTGATGATGGAAGTGATGTTAATCACTTCCTTTTTCGATTTTAAAAAAGCGGCATACTTGTTATAATAAGAGAAAGCGAGGTGTTGACAGCATGGGCTTTGATGAATATGCAAAACAAAATAATTTAAATGAAAGTGAGCTTAAAGTATTAAGAGAAATATTCAATGAATTGGAAAAAGGGAATCGAAAGGTATCTGTAAGGGAAATCTCTACACTTTCTTATGTATCAACAGCCTCTGTAATTCGCTTATCAAAAAAACTAGGTTTTATAGGCTACTCGGACATGTTATCCCATTTTAGAAATCCTGAAGACAGTTATGTTGAGTTTGGTTTGGGTAGTATTCCGCAAAGTATTCACATAAGTGAAAAGAGTCAGAGAAAGGCTATGGAATTAGTTGATGATATTGCATCTGATCAATACGAGCGTGTCCATATGATAGGAATCGGTAAAAGTAGCTTGGTTGCAGAATATGCACAGGATCGCTTTGAGGAATATGATATTTTTATAACACAGAAAAGTCCGCTGGATTTTATAAATCAGGAAAAGCATATTTTGCTGATTTTAATAAGTGAAAGCGGAGAAACACAGGATTTAATTTTTATTGGTGAACGATATAATAAGAATTCATGCAAAATTTATGCAATTACAGCTCAGGAAAATTCTACACTCGCTTCTCTTACGAATCATAAGATTATATTAAAGAGTGAAAAATTTCAGAATGGAAATATGAGGCAGGCTGATTTCTTTACCGGTAATGCAATCAATCTAATGGAGTGTATTGCAACAATGCTTTATAACCGGAAATATATGGATTCCTATAAATAGAAACTATGATGAATTAAAAAGTTTATGTTTAAAGCAGTGTATATTATGGATTATGATTCATAATATACATAATAGATAAGTCATACGAGGAACAAAGTTGGGTGCTAAAACGTATGTGCATTCAACAAGAATCACACATGAAAAGCTTGAATAAAGGGAGGCTTCAAAAGGTTCCTTGTTTAAGATGAGGGGAAACGGTTTATAAAAATCGATAAATGGTTTGCCAGCACGCAGATATGAAATCACTGTGGAGCAAAGAGAAAGATAGGTCTGAATGAAAGAATCTATCAATGTCCGAAATGCGGTCATACAGAGGATTGTGATATCAATGCAGCGAAGAATATACGTGATGAAGGTATACGATTACATATAGGTTAGAATATAAGAATTACAAAGAACCGCTGAACGATCGGGGATAGCTTGCTTATGCTTGGGACATTGGTTCTATCGAACAAGAAGCTCCCACTTCTATGCTAGTCATAGCATAAGTCGTGAGAGTACGTCACTCATTTAATAAGGAAATGAAATCAGATAAAGTATTACTCTGAATGAGTAATTGCAGCTTCTTATTATTTTTTAGTGATTTAATAATGCCATTATATATCTTCATAAATTCCTTCCGGTCATTTCTTTGGACAGAAATCATTAACACCAGATGTATCAGATTCTGATCCCATTGGATACCCTTTTCGCTGATTAAAACGCCAAACATTGTTCTTTTTGCATTTAATTCAATAGCGTGTGGAATCGCGAAACTGTTGTAAAAACAAGTAGAAGACATTGCCTCCCGTTTTAAAACAGATTCCGTAAAATCACTACCTGTTAGACCGATATCTGTCATATTTTGGGATAGAAATCTGATAGCCGCTATGCTATCTTCAAACTCATCACTCTTAAAAAACAGTTGTTCATGAAAAAAAGAAGATAAAACCCGGGTTTGGTATTGCTTTTCTCGATTACAAAGACAATAGTGAATAGCCTGATCTACCTGAGCATAATCCATCATTGTATAAAATGGAGTTACCATCAGTGTTTTGGTTCCTACAATGTGTAAAGGCTTGGTTGAAATAATCAAGTCAAAGCGTCGATCCCTGGGAAGTGTATCTTTGCTTAACAGAACTTCCACATATTCTCCATAATTGTTTTCTATTTTCTCTTGAATATGAGAAATCGTCTGGTAATAATCATCACCAAATAGTAAAACTCTTATTTTTTCAATACTGCTTTGCGAACTATTAATCAGGAAACCAATATGAATACTAATAAAACCGATTTCTTCTTCTGAAATCATGATATGAAAGTGATCTATTATCTTTTTAGATATCAGAACGGATACGTCATATATAAAAGGACAATTCTTTTTTACATTTTCAAGGATTTCATTTTGTATACTCTGTTCATTTTTAGAACGCTCAATCATGGAATGGATATGGAGGGCAAAGTGATAAAGATAATCTTCATAGTGGATATCCAGCATAAAATACTGAAATGTTTCAGATAAGATTGCGTCAATTTCTGTAATAAACTCATGCGTGATTATCTGTGTATTCATAGCACTGTATTGATCATTGGCATTGAGCGGCTTGATTTGTCCGGATAATAAAATCGCGATATAAATAATATCCGTTTGCGTTGGCCGGATTGACCAGTGATTAATGTATTGCTGGCAGATTTCCTCTGCTATTTTATATTCAACCATGTCGCTCTGGATTGTATGCTTAGGTATGCAATCCATATAAGAATCTGTTTTCATCCTGTACAGAGCAATAATGATATTCAGAATAAGATTATAAGCATATATGTCTTCAAGATAATAACCGTGATGTGATATTGCTTGCAGTATAATATCCTTGATATGCGTGACATTGATACGATTAAAGTAAGTAGATAAGGAATCCAAATTATTGAAAGTAGAGTCACATTCTTCCATCAACAAATAGCGCATTAGCTTTCTTTTGTTTAATTCGTCACCGAAAATACTGATTTTTCCTTTTTCTCGCTTTAATGATAATTGATATGAAGATAAAAGACAGCCTAATGATTTAAGTTTTCGTTCCAGAGTTGATAAACTTGTATATGTCTGATCAGCTAAATCATAAAGGTCAATTGCATCTTGTGCTTTTAGAATCACTTTGATAATCTCATGTGCTTCGTTCTTTTTACCAATACCGATGGGAGTTACCCCATCAAAGATTAACTGGTCAATTGAAAAGCCATTTTTACCTGACTGGATCAAGGGGAGTGTTTGGTTTATATTCTGAATTTCACTTAGAATTGTTCTTTTTGAAACATTTAATTGAAATGCTAATTCTTCGCAGGTTATTCGTTCATGATTTTGGATATATGCGAGAATTTGTTGCTGTCTATAAGAAAATCGATTCATAAAAACACTCCTCTCTCTTGATATTATTATAGGATTCATAATGTAAAATGGCAATTCACATTTTGCATATCAGCATGAAAAAAGTGATTTGCAGATACATCTGCCTTTTCGCTACAATGAAGGCACAGGAGGTAGATGTTATGGAAAAATCTGATTTACAAAGTATTGCATTCCAACTGATTTCGTATGCAGGTACAGCATTTGACCATTTTTACAAGTCAATCGATTATGCAGCTGAACATGATTTCGAAAAAGCGGAGAATGAAATACGTGCAGGTGAAGCAGAGCTGTCACAGGCGCACCGTTCACAAACTGCACTTCTGACAGCGGAAGCTAATCAGGAATCTATGGAGTTCAGTATTATTCTGATTCATGCGCAGGATCATTTAATGACCACAATTATGTTTGAAAGGGTTGCTAAACAGTTCATCAAATTGTATAAGGAGAAAAGCTGAAATGAAAGAAAATAAAGAATTCTTGTGGGGTAGTGCAACCGCCGCATATCAATGTGAGGGGGGATGGAACGAAGATGGAAAGGGGTTGTCAAACTGGGATGTATTCTGCCATAGTGAAAAGAATGATGTGAATCCAGTGACTGGTGATATTGCCAGTGATGTCTATCACCGTTATGAAGAGGATATTAAAATGCTTGCTGAAGGTGGTCAAAACGCATATCGCTTTTCTCTGGCATGGACAAGAATCATTCCAGACGGCGTTGGTAAAGTTAATGAAAAGGGCATTGCATTTTATCAGAAAATCATTGACACTTGTCATAAATACAAGGTGACTCCATTGGTTACGATATATCACTATGATATGCCAAATATATTATTTGAAAAGGGCGGTTGGGAAAATCGTGATACTGTAGATGCATTTGCTTATTATGCAGGTGTATGCTTTGAAAACTTTCATGATCAGGTATCCTTATGGGCTACTGTAAATGAGCCCAATTATGATACCTTGTGCAGTTATGGAATTGGTAATTATCCACCTAACGTAACAGATCTCGAACGTAGATGGAAAGCGATGTATCATATTATGCTTGCCAGTGCCAAGGCAGTTGCATTGTTTAAAGAAAAAAACTATCAGGGAAGAATCGGAGTTGTGAGTGATAGTTATTCTGTTGATATATTGCATGATAATGAAGAATATCGAGAGGCGAAACGACTGGGTGATATATTCTTTAATTTAAGTGTAAATGATGTTTGTGTAAAAGGTGAATATCCACAGGAGTTTATTGACCAATTACAGAAAGACGGTTATGATTTATCTTATATGAAAGAAGAAGACTGTGAGATTTTCAGGAAAGGAACTGTAGATTACCTGGGTATTAACGCTTATGACCGCCTTTTGGTAAAGCCATATGTGAATGGAGAAACAGTGCTTACAGTGAATAATACTGGCGATGGTAAAAAAAGTGAGGTAGTTGTAAAGAACTGGTTCGTATTAGATGAAGATGAAACCACAGAAAAAAGCCCATGGGGCAGTGAGGTATATCCCAAGGCTGTGTATGATCTTTTAATGGATTTAAATGAGCGGTATCCTGAAACACCAATCATTATTACAGAGAACGGCATTGGTTATTATGATGTAATAGAAGATGGGAAGGTTCATGATCCATATCGTATTGCGTATTTAAAGGGGTACATCGATTGGATCTTAAAAGCTAAAAACGATGGCTGTGATGTGCAGGGATACTTTGTATGGTCAACAATGGATGTATATAGCTGGATAAATGGTTATAAAAAACGTTATGGGTTGGTATATATAGATTTTGATAATGATAATCAAAGAATTCCAAAAGACAGCTATGAATGGTATAAACATCTGATAGAAAGAGAAAGGAGCGGTATGCATGAATAAATTTACAGCATTTATTGAAAAGAAAGTTGCACCAATTGCTAATAAGCTATCTGGGCAGAAGCATTTGAAAGCTTTACAAAACACCTTTTTATCTTTAATTCCCTTTATGACAATTGGAAGCTTTGCGTTAGTTATCATTTCGCCTCCAATGGATTATTCGGTGATGGATGAAGGCATGATTCGTACAATTATGTATGGCTGGGCAATGCTTGCCGAAGCGACAGGACCAATTCTGGGCTATGTTTATAATATCACTATGACATTAATTTCCTTATATGTAGCGGTTGGCTTGGGATTTTTCCTGGCAAAACACCATAAAATGCAAACCATTATTCCGATATTTATAACAGCTGGTTCTTTTATGATAGCGGCGACAATGAATACTGAACAGGTTATGGATTTTACTTATTTCGATGGAAAAGGATTATTTACCGCTATCCTGATTTCTATTATTTCATTTGAATGTTATCGATTATTAGTGGAAAAGAAAATCGGACGTATCAACTTATCTGGTGGCGGTGTACCACCTGCGCTTGTGGATTCTATCGGAAATCTGGTGCCTGTAGTCGTAGTATTGATATTGATGTCTTCTTTAAGCTATGGATGTCTGCTATTGACAGGGAGTGGTATTCCTGAAATAATAACCTTATTGATGACCCCGATGGTACAAGCAGTCAATAGTATATGGGGTATTGTAATCCTAGCATTTGTAGTTATGCTGTTCTGGTGGTTTGGAATTCATGATACAGTGATTACAGGACCTCTAACGCCATTTCTGGCAAACAATTTCACTGCTAATGTTGCGGCATTTTCTGCAGGGACTGCTGCTGTATCTCTTCCTTATATTGTTACGGAGCCTTTCTGGTGGACATTTATGGCTATTGGTGGCAGCGGAGCTACTTTGGGATTGGCTGTACTGGCAGTTACCAGTAAATCCAAACAGATTAAAACAATTGGTAAAATCGCAATTATACCTTCCTTGTTTAATATCAATGAGCCTCTGATATTTGGTTTGCCAATTATGTATAATCCGACACTTCTGCTTCCGTTTATTCTTGTAATGCCGCTCAATGCAATTATCACATATATGTGTATGGACATTGGATTGGTGGCAAGAACATTTGCAGATGCAAGTTGGAATATGTTCTGTCCTATTGGTGCTTTGATTAATACGATGGATATCAAGGCAGTTATCCTGGTAGTTGCGTTGATTATTATGGATGTTTTGATATATTTACCATTTTTCAAGGCATATGAGAAACAGAAACTTGTAGAAGAAGCACAAGCAGATAATGGAGGAAAAGCATAATGAAAATTCTATTGGTGTGTAACGCAGGTATGAGCACAAGTATGATGGCAATGAATTTAGAAGAAGAAATTAAAAAGAATGGGGATTCTGCAGTTATTGAGGCTGTCCCTGTATCAGAGATTGATATGCATCTGGAGCATGTAGATGTAATCCTGCTGGGACCTCAGATTCGCTTTGCGTTTGATGAAATAAAAGAGAAATATCCTGATGTTTTGGTTATGGTGATATCACCACAGGATTTTGGTTCCATGAATGCAGTAAATGTTTTAAAGGATATCAAAAAAGAATTGCAGAATATGGGATAGAAAAAAGCACGGCGCATAACCGTGCTTTTTTCTATTGTTTGGAATGTAGTGTTTCACGTGTCTGTTCATCGAAATCCAGACCTTCAAACTGCATATGATAATACCTGGCATAGATGCCGCCCTTCGCAAGCAGCTCATTGTGTGTTCCTCTTTCCTCCATGCCGTTTTCAGAAATAACGATAATTTCATCTGCATTGCGTATGGTGGAAAGACGGTGCGCAATTGTGATACAGGTTCTGTTTTTTGCCAGCTCTTCCAGACTTTTCTGAATATGCCGTTCACTTTCATTATCC
>SKEY01001406.1_pt1 | contig 31436 bp, 27 predicted proteins | sample 4843871 | NCBI WGS metagenome assembly SKEY01 (sample SAMN11008797, study PRJNA524170) | human gut metagenome | biome: Human fecal sample; material: Feces; isolation source: fecal sample from pouch patient p36 | host: Homo sapiens | place: Israel: Tel-Aviv | collected 2016-12-04 | reverse complement strand
GATATGTACTTAAAGCGGTTTTCACATTCTGCTGCCAAGCGGAATTAGTGATTTTCCAAATGAAGCTTGTGTAAGTGATAACTTACTCTAGAAAAAACGCTATTTGTGACCGCACTTTCTGATATTTATGTTCCCCTGCATCGTATTATTCCTTTTTCTAATGTAGAAGGGCAGGGGAATCGTACCAGTATTTTCTTACAAGGTTGTAAGTTAAACTGCCTTTATTGCCACAATCCAGAAACCATTCCGCGTTATGCGGAAGGGGCTCATCAAGTCAGTTTGCAGTATTTGTATGAGCAAGCGATGGATGCGGTACCGTTCATTCGTGGTGTAACGGTTTCTGGCGGGGAACCTACTATTCATCATAAAAAGCTTGTCCCATTGTTTCAAAAACTACGTGAGGAAGGGCTAACTTGCTATTTGGATAGCAGTGGTTTCTTTGAATTTGACGCAATTCGTCCTTTAATTGAGGTCACGGACAAATTTCTCTTTGATTTGAAAGGAGAAGGACTTGGCTTACAGAGTTTGTGCTTTGATAGACAAAATCACCAAGGCATTGTCCCGAAAAACATCATCCCCGCTCATCAACATATCAAGCAAGAAAACTTAGATCGCAATTTGAAGAACTTGGCGCAATTATTACCATTAAATAAAGTGGAAGAAGTGCGGTTAGTTTATGTGGCGAATTTTTTTGATGCAGAAAAGTTGGTGGAAAAGGTCGCGTCCTTATTGAAAGACTATCCGGATGTGTTGCTCAAAATTATCCGAATGCACACAAAAGGTGCACGAGATGCCGAAGGACTCACTCCTTATGTCCCAACCGTTGAGCAGACTCAAGCGCTTGAAAACTATGCGAAATCTTGTGGTATGACCAAAATTGTGACCATTTTATAAGCAAACATGCCGAAAAATAGTAAAAATATTCCGACTTTTCACCGAAAAACAAGTAGAATAGGATAATTTTATTCACTTACTTATCTAACCAACCTAGGGGAAAAAAAATGGGTATTTTAGGTAGCGTTTTAGGCATTGTCGTATTACTGATCATTGCCGTATTATTTTCAAATAATCGTAAGGCGATTAATTTACGTACTGTATTAGGGGCTTTGGCGATCCAAATTGGATTTGCGGCCCTTATTTTGTATGTGCCGTTTGGTCGCGATGCATTACAAGCGACAGCAAATGGTGTATCAAATGTTATCGCTTATGGTAATGAAGGGATTAACTTCGTCTTTGGTGGCTTAGCGGATCCTTCAAATGCTGGCTTTATCTTCGCGGTGAAAGTGTTACCAATCATCGTCTTTTTCTCTGGTTTAATTTCTGTGCTTTACTATCTCGGCATCATGCAAGTGGTCATCAAAGTGATTGGTGGTGCATTGCAAGCGGCATTAGGTACATCTAAAGCAGAATCGATGTCTGCAGCAGCGAATATCTTCGTTGGTCAGACTGAAGCACCTTTAGTAGTTCGTCCTTACATTAAAAATATGACCCAATCTGAATTGTTCGCTATTATGGCGGGTGGTACAGCTTCTATCGCGGGTTCAGTAATGGCGGGTTATGCAGGAATGGGCGTGCCGTTGACTTACTTAATCGCGGCATCTTTCATGGCTGCACCAGCAGGTTTATTATTTGCGAAAATTTTATTCCCACAAACTGAACAATTTACTGATAAACAACCTGAAACGGATGATAGCGAAAAACCAACCAACGTGCTTGAAGCAATGGCGGGTGGTGCGAGTGCAGGTATGCAATTAGCGTTAAACGTAGGTGCGATGTTAATCGCATTCGTGGGTTTAATCGCTTTAATTAACGGTATCTTAGGTGGCGTAGGTGGCTGGTTCGGTTACGGTGACTTAACATTACAATCAATCTTTGGTTGGATCTTCAAACCATTAGCGTACTTAATTGGTGTATCTTGGGATGAATCTGCAATCGCGGGTCAAATGATTGGTATGAAATTAGCCGTAAATGAATTCGTGGGTTACTTAGAGTTCGCGAAATACTTACAACCAGATACAGCAGTTGTATTAAGTGAAAAAACTAAAGCCATCATTACTTTCGCATTATGTGGTTTCGCTAACTTCAGCTCTATCGCAATCTTAATCGGCGGTATCGGTGGTATGGCACCAAATCGTCGTGGTGATGTGGCTCGCTTAGGTTTAAAAGCAGTTGTAGCGGGTACATTAGCTAACTTAATGAGTGCGACTATCGCAGGTTTATTCATCGAGTTAAGCGGCGTAGCAATGTAATTAAAATGTGGTGAATTTTGACCGCACTTTATCTCTCAACACCACGAATCATTCGTGGTGTTGTACTTTAAAGCAAGCGAAAACGTTTGCTTAAATGACTTTTTATTTATCAACAAGAGGAAAAAACAATGACTCCACATATTAACGCTCCTGAAGGCGCATTTGCAGATGTTGTATTAATGCCTGGCGATCCGCTTCGTGCAAAATATATTGCTGAAACATTCTTAGAAGATGCGAAAGAAGTGACTAACGTTCGCAATATGTTGGGTTATACCGGTACTTATAAAGGTCGTCGTATCTCGGTTATGGGTCACGGTATGGGTATCCCATCTTGCTCAATTTATGCGAAAGAATTAATTACTGAATACGGCGTGAAAAAAATCATCCGTGTTGGTTCTTGTGGTGCCGTACGTATGGACGTTAAAGTACGTGATGTTATCATTGGGCTTGGTGCATGTACCGATTCAAAAGTAAACCGTATCCGTTTCAAAGATAACGATTTTGCGGCAATCGCTGATTTTGATATGGCACAAGCAGCGGTTCAAGCAGCGAAAGAAAAAGGTAAGCCAGTTCGCGTCGGTAATCTTTTCTCTGCAGACCTATTCTACACCCCAGATTTCGAAATGTTTGATGTGATGGAAAAATACGGTATCTTAGGCGTAGAAATGGAAGCGGCAGGTATCTATGGTGTAGCAGCAGAATATGGTGCAAAAGCACTTTGTATCTGTACCGTTTCAGACCATATTCGTACACACGAACAAACTACTGCAGAAGAACGTCAATTAACCTTCAATGATATGATTGAAATTGCGTTAGAGTCTGTATTAATTGGTGATAAAGCATAATTATCCGATTGATAGAATAAAAAAGAGCGGTTAAATTGACCGCTCTTTTGTTTTTCTACTTCGCTATTTTTCATACCAAATTCGGTTCACATAGAGCACGACTTTGCCAGAGGGTGTTTCCACATGGATTTCATCATCAATGCTTTTCCCGATTAAAGCGCGTGCAACAGGAGAATCAATGGAAATCCAGTTTTTAGCGGGATCGAATTCATCGCAGCCAACAAGGCGATATTGCTTCACTTCACCTTCTTCATCTTCTAGCTCAACCCAGGCACCGAAAAACACTTTGCCTTCTTGTTTCGGGTGGTAATCCACGATTTGTAACACTTCTAAGCGTTTGGAAAGGAAACGCACACGGCGATCAATTTCACGTAAACGGCGTTTACCGTAAATATATTCTGCGTTTTCACTGCGGTCACCAAGCGCGGCGGCATCTGAAACCGCTTGGGTAACTTTTGGTCGTTCTTCTTTCCACAAAAATTTAAGTTCTTGGTCAAGGGCAAGCCAGCCTTGACGAGTAATGTAATTTGATTTTGCCATGATAAAAATAAAAGAATTTTTTTGAATTATATTTGAGCCTGTTGTCTAAAACCAGTATTCTATTCTCGTTTTTATCGAATCCTTTAATAACAAAGAAGTATGACAATGTTAAATCAACAAATTAGCCAAATTATTGCGGCAGAATTAACCGTTCAACCCCAACAAATCCTCGCCGCCATTCAATTATTAGATGATGGCAACACCATTCCATTTATTGCCCGTTATCGTAAAGAGGCGACAGGTGGCTTAGATGACACCCAACTTCGTCATTTTGAAACTCGTTTAATTTATTTACGTGAATTAGAAGATCGTCGTCAAACCATTTTGAAATCTATTGAAGAGCAAGGGAAATTGACCGATGAATTGCGTGATAAAATCCATGCGACACAAAGTAAAACCGAATTAGAAGATTTGTATTTGCCATATAAACCAAAACGTCGCACGAAAGGGCAAATTGCGATTGAAGCCGGTCTTGAACCATTGGCTGATTTACTGTGGAACGAGCCGAAGAATGATCCTGAAACGGCTGCAGCTGAATTTGTAAATGCCGATAAAGGCGTAACAGACACTAAAGTCGCACTTGATGGCGCGCGCTATATTTTAATGGAGCGTTTTGCTGAAGATGCGGGCTTATTAGCGAAAGTCCGTGATTATTTAGCGAAAAATGCCGTTATCGTATCCAAAGTGATCGAAGGCAAGGAAACGGAAGGCGCAAAATTCCAAGATTATTTCGACCACCAAGAATTATTGAAAAATGTGCCTTCTCACCGTGCATTAGCCATGTTCCGTGGGCGTAATGAGGGCATTTTACAATTAAGCTTAAATGCGGATCCTGATGCAGAAGAGGGAAGTCGCCAAAGTTATTGTGAAGAAATTATTCGTGATTATTTAGATGTCCGTTTCACGGGGCAGCCTGCAGATAAATGGCGTGAGCAAGTGATTGCGTGGACATGGAAAATTAAAGTTTCGTTACATTTAGAAACGGAATTAATGGCAAGTTTACGTGAAAAAGCGGAAGAAGAGGCCATTGATGTTTTTGCTAGAAATCTGACCGCACTTTTAATGGCCGCACCAGCTGGCGCGAAAAGCACTATGGGCTTGGACCCAGGCTTACGTACAGGTGTTAAAGTAGCTGTGGTGGATAACACAGGTAAATTATTAGATACCACCACCATTTATCCACACACGGGGCGTGAAGCCGAAGCGCAAGTGGTGATTTTCAGCTTGATCCGCAAACATAACGTAGAATTAATTGCCATTGGTAACGGTACAGCTTCTCGTGAAACTGAACGTTTTGCGAAAGAAGTGATTAAAGAAATCAAAGAAAATAAACCGCAAACCGTTGTAGTGAGCGAAGCGGGGGCGTCCGTTTATTCTGCTTCTGAATTTGCCGCAAATGAATTCCCGAATTTAGATGTATCTTTACGTGGAGCGGTGTCTATTGCTCGTCGTTTACAAGATCCATTGGCGGAGCTAGTGAAAATCGAACCGAAAGCCATTGGTGTAGGGCAATATCAACATGATGTAAACCAAACCCAGCTAGCGCGTAAACTTGATGCTGTGGTGGAAGACTGTGTAAACGCAGTAGGTGTGGATTTGAATACGGCATCAGCACCGTTACTTGCTCGCGTGGCGGGAATGACGAAAACCTTAGCGCAAAACATTGTGGAATATCGTGATGAAAATGGTCGTTTTGAAAGCCGTAGCGAATTGAAAAAAGTGCCGCGTTTAGGACCAAAAGCCTTTGAGCAGTGTGCAGGCTTTATGCGTATTGCAGGCGGGAAAAATCCACTTGATGCTTCGGGTGTTCACCCAGAAGCTTATCCTGTGGTCGAAAAAATCTTGCAAGCGACAGCACAATCTATCCAAGATTTAATGGGCAATGCGGGTGTGGTTCGTCAGCTTGATGCAAAACAATTTATTGATGAGCAATTTGGTTTACCAACTGTTCAAGATATTTTCAAAGAACTAGAAAAACCGGGGCGCGATCCGCGTGGTGAATTTAAAACTGCTGTATTTGCAGAAGGCGTGGAAGAAATCACTGATTTAAAACCAGGTATGATTTTAGAAGGTACTGTCACCAATGTGACTAACTTCGGTGCATTTGTGGATATTGGTGTTCACCAAGACGGTTTAGTACATATTTCATCATTAAGCGATAAATTCGTAGAAGATCCACATCAAGTGGTGAAAACGGGCGATATCGTGAAAGTGAAAGTCTTAGAAGTGGATGTGCCGCGTAAACGTATTGCGTTGACGATGCGATTAGATGAAAGTGCGGTCAAAAATGACGGTAAATCTGACCGCACTTTAAGTGCAAAACCAAGAAGTAATGCACCTCGCCAAGATCGTAATCCTAGAGGAAATAGTGCAATGGGTAATGCCTTTGCCGATGCGTTGAAAAATTGGAAAAAATAATTTCGTCATTTAGATGAACATTGTGGCCAAATAGGCGTACAATGAAGGGGATCTGGTCAATCATCCAATCCCCTTTTTTATTTCAACGAAAGGAATATTCTTATGGAAAAAGGTATTCTTGGGCCGCATGAAGGCAAGGAGCTGGAATTAATGTTAAGGGGCGAAAAGCAAGTGGCATTATTCAATCAGGAGCTCGGTATTCCTGACGCCTTTCTCCCTTATCTTGAGCTAGGAATTATTCATTCAAAAACAGTGCAACGTCATGTAAATGATGTTTGCTTAACCGATTTTATTGTCTATTTACCCCAATCTCTTGCACTCGCTGAACAAATGGAAGTACTGCTTCCTGCAAGCACTGTGAACGGTTTTGATCCAAAAGTGGAACGTGAAATCGGCCGAATTCTTGGCTACCGAGAAAAAGACATCGAGTACTATATTCAGCATTTTCAAGATAATTTAGAGAAGTATCGGCAGCAGTATAGTTAATAGATAAAATAAAAGTGCGGTCAAAAACATAAGAAATTTTGACCGCACTTTTGTATTTTCAGCGCTGCTTATCTTTAAGCTAGTTTTATAATTTTACATCCAATTTTGCATAAGCTCGTTCTACTTTTTGATAGAAATGGCTTACCATCTTTACAAGTGGTATCGCAACAGGCTACTGGAAAACTAGAAACAGTTTATAACATCGCCGTAGAAGAATTTAGCACTTACCATGTAGGGGAATTTGGTGTTTGGGTTCTCAATGCAAATTGTTGTGATTTTGTGAATGTAAAATGTGGTGATATTGAGTCTAAATTTAAGCAAGGCGGTTGGGTTAATCCAAAAAATGATCGAGTGATGTATATCGATCCTTTCGATGGTAAATTTAAAGATTTTCCAGATGGAGCAAGAGCTCCGGTGGATCATATTTTGCCACAAAGCGCATTTAATAAAATTGATGGTTTTGATAAATTACCAAAACATGTTCAAAATGAATTAATTAATCACCCTATGAATTTACATCCTTTACCAAAGGAACTAAATTCATCTAAAGGTGCTAAAATTGAAACAAGAACGGAAAGTTGGCAGAGATATGTTAAGGAAAATAAAGATATATCACCAATATATAGAGCGTATTTAGAAAATACTCAAAGAAATATGGTGGCTTTAGTTGAGGAACAGATTAAAAAGAGAGGTCTTAAGTGAAATTTATGACTAAATCTGATTTATATAAAGAGTTTGACGAAGTCTATTTCAACTTATCAGAGCTATGCTTTGATAAAATAAACTTATTTTATCGAAAATTTGATGATTTTGACCCAATGAAATTTGATGGTTTAAATTTAGTAAATAAAGTTGAACCAGAAAATTATCTTATTGAACGATTTAAAGTTATACAGCCTGAGTCATATTCTTATTTATACGATGGAAGATTTTTTTATGCTATTAAAAGAAGTCAGATTCCAGTAATGAATGATATAACTGAATTTGGCGTAATAATTAATGATATTGTTTATTACATAAGTTATGACCCATTTTCATTCTCCAAGGGAGAATATAAGCTACATCATAAAAGCATTCCTTATGAATTGCTTAACTCTTGGTTATTTTTTAGTGATAAATGGATTGTCTCAGAGGATATAACTTCAAATATATATAAAAGTAATTTACCTTCATTATTATTAATGCCTCTTCATTCAATTATAGAAGGCTTTGAAGATAGTCATGGCGTTGCACTTCCTGAATATACAACATTTCTTGAGCAGAAATTTAATCATGCTTTTAGACAAAGTTATGACGATGATAAATTCAATGATGAAAAATATTTTGAATTAAGATGTTTACTTGATACCCGCTCTAATGATGATTGGAGTAAAACAGGGTATCAATTATTTGTGTCTTCACATAATGATGAACGTAATGTTTATGTGATACCTAGAGCAGATGTGATGGGTATTAAAAAGTTGACGAATCCAGCAGAGGCAATAGATCATTATGCTGCTCATTTATTCTCTCGTGCTGAGGGCGAGTTTGATTTTATGCAATATGCAGAAGATTTTTAATTAATACAATAAATTAAAGTGCGGTCTTTTTTAAAAGAGTTTTTAAACCTCTCAAAAAGTGACCGCACTTTATTATTGGCTAGGAAGGATTATTCTGCGTCTTCTTTTGCCCATTCTAATGAGCGTTTAACGGCTTTTTTCCAGCCTTTATAACGACGTTCACGTTTTTCTTCATCATTATCTGGAGTGAAAGTACGTTCTACACGTGCTTTGTCGTGAAGTTCGTCTAAATCTTTCCAGAAACCAACCGCAAGGCCTGCAAGGTAAGCCGCACCAAGTGCAGTCACTTCTTTCACCACTGGACGTTCTACGTTCACATCTAAAATATCCGCTTGGAATTGCATTAAGAAGTTATTGTTGGTTGCGCCGCCATCCACGCGTAAATATTGTAAGCGTTGACCTGAGTCAGATTGCATTGCTTCTAATACGTCACGGGTTTGGTAAGCGATAGATTCAAGGGTCGCACGTACAATATGGTTACGGTTAGAACCACGAGAAAGACCGAAAATTGCACCACGTGCATACGGATCCCAATATGGTGCGCCTAAACCGGTGAAGGCTGGAACAACGTACACACCGTTACTGTCAGGGACTTTTTGTGCAAAGTATTCGGAGTCGTGGCTGTCATGTACGATTTTGAGTTCATCACGTAACCATTGGATTGAAGCGCCAGCAATAAATACCGAACCTTCAAGGGCATATTCAGGCTCACCTTTGGCGTTACATGCGATGGTGGTTAATAGGCCATTTTTAGAGGTAATGGCTTTATCACCGGTGTGAAGCAACATAAAGCAGCCTGTACCATAGGTATTTTTTGCTTGGCCTGCGCGTGTGCATAGATGGCCGTAAAGTGCTGCTTGTTGGTCACCCGCAATACCCGCAACAGGAATACGCACGCCGCCTTTACCCCCGATGTTGGTTTTGCCATACACTTCGGACGAATTACGCACTTCAGGCAACATAGAACGTGGAATATTTAATAATTCCAACATTTTGTCATCCCATTTTTTCGTATGGATGTTAAATAGCATGGTACGGGATGCGTTGGTGTAATCCGTTACGTGAACACGACCTTGGGTTAATTTCCACACAAGCCAGGTATCTACGGTACCGAATAGAAGTTCACCGCGTTCCGCTTTTTCACGAGCACCTTCTACATTGTCTAAAATCCATTTCACTTTGGTACCTGAGAAATATGGGTCCACTACTAAACCTGTGGTGTTGCGGATATATTCTTCATGACCATCCGCTTTAAGTTTGTCTGTAATATCTGCAGTACGACGACATTGCCACACAATCGCATTATAAACCGGTGTGCCGGTTGCTTTTTCCCACACAATGGTGGTTTCACGCTGGTTAGTAATACCAATTGCCGCGATTTCATCTGAGGTAATGCCTGCTTTTGCAACTACTTCGTTTAATGTTGAACTTTGTGTTGCCCAAATTTCCATTGGATTATGTTCCACCCAGCCTGCGCGTGGATAAATTTGTGTAAATTCACGTTGGGCGATTTCGACAACATTCGCATTGTGATCTAATAATACTGCACGAGAGCTTGTGGTACCTTGGTCCAAAGCGATGATGTATTTTTTGTCTGTCATGGTGCTATTCCTTAGAGTGCTTGGCACTCTCATTAAATGAATGAAGAAATTTTGAGCTTAAACGAACAAATTGCGAACCTAACTTAATTGAATTCGAATCTAATTGGAACAAGTAATGTTTGGTTTTGTGATAGGTATCACAGATTTTTCGCTGAAGATATGCAACCGATTGCGTTAACGCACAAAATAATGTGATCCCTCTCTCATTTTTAGAAAATAGATCGGTTTCATCTATTGAATTAATTGGTTAAAACTAGATAATGAAGCCACTCACTTTGAGTATCTCAATATTTGATCAAACAACGAACTGAATTGCAAAGCAAGATTTCTTCAATGAAATCATTAAGTTAATCATTATTTGGAGATTCTCTTATGAATGCCTATTTTGCAGAATTTTTTGGCACGGCACTCTTAATCCTGTTAGGTAACGGTGTGGTAGCCAACGTATGTTTAAATAAAACGAAAGGGCAAAGTTCTGGTTGGATTGTGATTACTACCGCGTGGGCATTTGCGGTGTATGTGGCGGTTGTTGTAACGGGACCTTACAGTGGAGCACACTTAAATCCTGCGGTAACACTTGGTGTGGCAATAAAAGGCGCATTTGCTTGGGAACTGGTACCAGGCTACATTGCGGCACAAGTGGTGGGCGGCATGGTTGGTGCGTTGTTGGTTTACATTATGTATAAAGATCACTTTACAGCGACCGAAGAAGAGGGCTTAAAACGCGCTTGTTTCTGTACTGAACCTGCGATTCGTAACTATCCAATCAACTTAGTGAACGAAATTATTGGTACCTTCGTACTTGTCTTCGTGATTTTCTATCTTGCGGGAGCAAACATCACTTTACCAGGCACAGCAGAAAGTACGCCAATTGGTTTAGGTTCTATCGGGGCATTACCAGTAGCCATTCTCGTTTGGGCAATTGGTTTAAGTTTGGGTGGTACAACCGGTTATGCGATCAACCCAGCTCGAGATCTTGGTCCGCGTTTAACCTTAGGTCTTTTCCTGGGTGGGACATTAAAAACTAAAGCTGACTGGGGATACAGTTGGGTGCCGGTTGTAGGGCCATTTATCGGAGCGGCTTTAGCAGCAGTATTCTATAACGCCATTATGTAATTTATTCAAATAGAAAGAGCGGTCAAAATTCATGATGTTTTTTGACCGCTCTTTTTATATTTAGGGGTTTGATTAAATACAATAATCTTCGAATTCCATTGGCATTTTAGCTTGCAATAAGAATTGTTTGGTGCGCTCTTGCTGTGGATGACTGAAGAATTCAGCCGCGGTATTTTGTTCAACAACTTGACCATTTTCCATGAGAATCACGCGATCTGCCACATCTTTGGCAAAATTCAATTCATGGGTGACGATAATCATTGTCCAACCTTCTTGCGCGAGCATTTTGAGCGCTTGTAACACTTCACCGACGAGTTCAGGGTCAAGAGCGGAAGTAGGCTCATCTAACAAGATAATATCGGGTTTAACGGCTAAAGCACGGGCGATCCCGACGCGTTGCTGTTGACCTCCAGAGAGTTGAGAAGGATATAAATCCGCTTTCGCTTTTAAACCAACTTTTTCCAATAATGCTAAGGCTTTTTCACGCGCAATCTCTTTCGCTTGTTTTTGTACAACGACCATGCCTTCCATTACATTTTCGAGTGCTGTGCGATGGGGAAAGAGATTGTATTGTTGGAATACCATTGAAGAACGACGACGCAATTTTAGTTCATCGGCTTTGCTGATCTTCTTGCTGAAATCAATGGTTAAGCTTCCATCGGTAAATGCTAATACACCTTTTTCTGGGCGTTCGAGCAAATTTAAACAGCGTAAAAAAGTCGTCTTGCCTGAACCTGATGGACCCAGAATGGCAACCACTTCGCCTTTATTAATTTCAAAATCAATGCCTTTTAATACATGGTGGCCATTAAAACTTTTCTGAATATTCGTGACTTTTAACATAACCAGTCCTTATAAATGGCGAGAAAGGCGTTTTTCTAAGCGGGTTTGTCCCATCGATAGCACAAAACAGAATACCCAATAAATGAGAGCCGCTTCACTATAAATTAAAATAAATTCGTAGTTTTCGGCTGTGATGTTTTGCGCCACACGGAATAATTCAGCGATCCAAACGAGTGAAGCAAGGGATGTATCTTTCACTGTGCTAATGAAGGTATTTGATAGCGAAGGGACGGAAATACGTAAAGCTTGCGGCATAATGGTTCGCACGAAAGCTTGTGTGTAATTCATGCCTATCGCATAAGAGGCTTCCCATTGACCTTTAGGTATCGCAAGAATAGAGGCTCTCACGGTTTCTGCTGCATAAGCACCAATATTAATGGAGAACGCAATAATCGCAGTTGGAAAAGGTTCTAGCTTGATACCAACTTCAGGTAAACCGTAGAAGATAATGAAGATCTGCACCAACATGGGCGTGCCGCGAATAATGGAAATATAGGTGCGACAAATGCCCTGCAGAATTTTGGTCATTAAATTGGGATGTGGCAACGTGCAAATCACAGCCACGATAACAGCAATGAATAAACCGCAAAAGAAGGAAATGACCGCAAGGGGAATCGTATATAAAATTGCCCCTTCCATCATAGGCCAAAACGAGCTGATTACATAATCAGCTCGTTCTGCGGTCATAAATGGAAGGCTGGCTAACCAATTATTGAGTAATGTCATCGCCAAACCATTTGATTGAAATTTGTTTTAACGTTCCGTCTTTGCGTAGTTCTTCAAGTGCTTGGTTCACTTTTGCAATAAGCGGTTCTTCACCTTTCAAGAAAGCAAAACCGGTTGGGATTTTTTTATTACTTTCTACAGCAATTTTTAAACCTGAGTTAGGTTGTTTTTTGAAGTAGTCTAATACTGCAAGCTTATCGTTTACTGTTGCATCAACACGACCTTGTTTTACCGCCTCAAGGTTTTGCGCCAAGCTATCTACAGTCACGATAATCGCACCATTATCACGTGCATCTTTGCTCCAGTTACTAGTTGCAGATTGTGCAGATTTTTTACCTTTTAAATCAGGGAATGATTTAATGCTATCGTTATCGGCTTTCGTCACGATTACGCCAGCAGAGTAGTTATAAGGTGCACTGTAATCATATTTTTTTAAACGTTCTGGGCTTGGATTGGTTTGGTTCGCAATAACATCAAAGCGTTTTGCGTTCAAACCTGCATACATGCCGTCCCAAGCGGTTTCTTTAAATTCAACTTTCCAACCTAATTTTTGCGCAACTTTTTCGATAATTTCCACATCGAAGCCTGTTAACTTGCCATCTTTATCGTGGAAAGTAAATGGTGCGTAAGTACCCTCAGTACCGACTAATAAGGTTTTAGTTTGTTCAACGCGATCAGCAATTTCACCGGCGTTAGCAAAAGTAGAAAGGGCTAATCCTGCCGCTAAAAGTGCGGTGCTAAAAAATGATTTTTTCATAAGTATTCCTTTTTTAGATAAATAACGAAAGTGAAATGAATTATAAGAAGCGAAAAAGAAAAGAAAAGTATTATTTATTTATGAATTATTTCCTTTAGTTATATCAAATAAAATTTGTTTAATTAATAAACAAAAAAGGTCTGTAAAAACAGACCTTAGATAAAATGAATTCAATCAATCGATTAAGCTTCAATACCTTCGAATAACGCTGTACTTAAATAACGTTCTGATGCAGAAGGTAGGATTGCAACGATTAATTTATCTTGGAATTCTGGGAGTTTTGCTAAGCGGTCAGCTGCTGCCACAGCCGCACCTGAAGAAATACCCGCAAGAATACCTTCTTCAGCCATTAAGCGACGAGCGGTAGCAATTGCTGTATCGCTATCTACAGTTTCCACGCGATCAATTAATGATAAATCTAAGTTTTTCGGAATGAAGCCCGCACCGATACCTTGAATTTTGTGTGGACCTGGTTTCACTTCTTGACCAGCAAGGGTTTGGCTAATAACAGGTGATTCTGTTGGTTCAACCGCTACAGAGGTAATTTTTTTACCGTGATCTAATTTGATCGCACGAGAAATACCGGTAATTGTACCGCCGGTACCCACACCAGCAACCACAACATCGACTTTACCTTCAGTATCTTTCCAAATTTCTTCACCGGTAGTTTGACGGTGAATGTCCGGGTTAGCCGGGTTTTCAAATTGTTTTAGCATCACATAATGATTTGGGTTAGACGCCACAATTTCTTCTGCTTTAGCAATCGCACCTTTCATCCCTTTTGAGCCTTCAGTAAGCACAAGATTCACGCCTAAACCACGTAATAAACGTTTACGTTCAAGACTCATGGTTTCAGGCATGGTTAAGGTGATTTTGTAACCGCGCGCTGCTGCTACATAAGCTAAAGCAATACCGGTGTTACCGCTGGTTGCATCTACAATTTCTTTACCCGCTGTTAAAATGCCGTCTTTTTCTGCTTGCCAAATCATATTGGCACCAATACGGCATTTCACGCTAAAGCTTGGGTTGCGACCTTCAATTTTTACGACAACGTTACCATTGTGTCCGAAGTGTTTTAAACGAACTAATGGCGTATTACCGATTGAGTATGAGTTATCTGCATAAATTGTCATTTTACTGTCCTTTTATATTTTGGAATGAGTTGATGCAGTAGTTATAACACTGGCTTTTATATAAAAAAAATAGTTAATAGCTATATTTTATAACTAAATGCTATTTATTCACGATGTTATTTCCTGAAGGCTTAATTTCTGTACTCGTAGAACGTGTCACAATTTGTGTTGAACCTGAAGTGCGGTCAAAATTCATATCAAATTTTAATTGTGAGCGATAATTTTCGACCCACATTACCGTTGCACCACAGACCGCCACAGGAATAATCACTAAATTCACGATTGGCAATGCGGTACAAAGGGTAATTAATGCTCCGAATGTCAGGCTTTGAGAACGTCTTTCGCCTAACGCATTTTTCATAATGCCAAAAGAAATTTTATGGTTATCAAACGGGTAGTCACAGTACTGAATCGCCATCATCCAACAAGTAAATAGGAAGGTGAGTACTGGAATAATAGTTTGTCCGATAACAGGGATAAAACTCAATAAGAACAAGCCCACAAATTTCGGTAAGCTGTACCATAGTTTTTGCCATTCACGATTCAACATACGCGGCACATCTTTCATAATTTCGGCAAAACCATCATCATTAACGGCTTCACCAGTCAGCATTTTTTCGACTTTTTCTGCTAACAATCCATTAAACGGTGCGGCAATAAAGCCTGAAAGTGTTGTAAAGGCAAAATAGAAAAATAAGAGAATTGAGCCAATAGAAAGCACGAGCAAAATCACACTTAAAAAGCTTAGCCAATCTGGAATAAAGCTCATCACCCAATCGATCATCGTGGAAATTTGTGAAACAAATAGCCAAAATAAGCCAGTGAGTAGGACGACGTTAAGTAAAATCGGCATAATCACAAAACGGCGGAGGCCTTTTTGCGTAATGAAATGCCAACCCATCACGAAATGATTGAAAGCAGATTTTATTTCATTTTGATCGATCATCATTGTTCCTTTAAATTAAAAAGTAAAAAATACAAAATGTCACAGAAAGACAATATTTTTTGAGAAAAATTCCATCTCATCCCTTTTAATATCTTGTTTGCTTTCCTATTTTTTCACCTGTGGAAATGTGGTAGGATTAGCAAAAAATCATTGCGTTAAGGAGCAACAAGAATGGACTTAAATACCATTTTGATTATTTTAGGGGTAATTGCTTTAATTGCCTTAGTGGTACACGGATTATGGTCAAATCGCCGTGAGAAATCAAAATATTTTAAAAGCGCGAATACATTTAACCGCACTTCTAAAAACGGTGAGGTCAATCCTTTTTCGCAAGCCGCTGATCCTAATGCGGATATTCGTTTAACACATCGCGCTCAAGCAGCACAGCCTGTACAACAAAGTGTTCAACCTAAAGTGGCACCACAGACAGAAAGCCAACAGCAATTTAATTTTGATGAGCAACGTGCTCAAGTGGATGCGCGTCAAATAGAAAAAAGCGTGGACGATATTAAAATATCCTTACCAAATCAGCCGGTTTATGAGATGAATACGACGCAACCTGCTCCTGCGCCAGCTCCACAACCTGAACCCGTGGTTTATCCTGAAACGAATGTACAACCAAAACCGCGTGTAGCAGAAATGACAATCGAAGAGTTAGAAGCTCAAGGCAATGATTTTGATGGTGTGAATTCTTCTTCGCCTGAATTGCGTGAGCAGTTAGCCGAGATGTCATTAAATCCAACTCAAGAACCTACTCACGAGAACGTGCATTTTAACTATCACGAACCAGTCGAAGTGGAAAAACCAAAACAAACCACAGGCTTTGTTCAACTTTATGTCATTTCAAATCAAAATCGTGAATTCTATGGTCCGCAGTTATCTCAATCTTTAGAAAACCTCGGTTTTATTTTTGGTGAGCGTCAAATGTATCACCGCCACTTTGATTTAAGTGTGGCAAGCCCAGTGTTATTTAGCGTAGCCAATATTGAACAACCCGGTACGTTTGATTATTACAATATGGCCGAGTTTTCAACCATGGGCGTGGTACTCTTCATGCAGCTACCATCGCCAGGTAATAATTTGGCAAACTTACGTATGATGATTCGCGCAGCGAAAACCATCGCAGAAGATTTAGGTGGCGTGGTGTTGACTGATCAGCAAGAGATTTTTGATGATGTAGCTGAGCAGGATTATTTATCTCGCATCGCATAAAACGCACGAAAAAATAACCGCACTTTGGGCGAGCCGATGGTTCGCCCATTTTAATTCAATGAGTAAACCGTTAGAGAACATTATGAGCCTTCAGCAACAAATTGATACATTACGTCAGGATCTTCGTCGTTATGAATATGAATATCACGTGTTGGATAATCCAACCATTCCTGATGCAGAATATGACCGTTTATTTCACCAACTTAAAGCCCTAGAAGCCGCTCATCCAGAACTCATTACGGCAGATTCACCTACTCAACGTGTGGGCGCCAAACCGCTGTCAGGCTTTGCACAAATTCGTCATGAGATTCCGATGCTCTCTTTGGATAATGCTTTCTCAGACGAAGAGTTTTATGCATTCGTAAAACGCATTGAAGATCGTCTTATTCATTTGCCTGAACCTCTTACTTTCTGCTGTGAACCTAAGTTAGATGGCTTAGCGGTGAGTATTTTGTATGTAAATGGCGTACTGACTCAAGCCGCAACCCGTGGTGATGGGACAACCGGGGAAGATATTACCGCCAATATCCGTACGATTCGAAATATTCCCTTGCAGCTTTTAATGGACAATCTTCCCGCTCGTTTAGAAGTGCGTGGTGAAGTGTTTATGCCACACGCGGGCTTTGAGCGTTTAAATCAGCACGCTTTAGAGAAAGGTGAGAAAACCTTTGCTAACCCGCGTAATGCAGCGGCGGGATCGTTGCGCCAGCTTGATCCTAAAATTACGAGTAAGCGCCCATTGGTATTGAATGCTTATGGTATTGGTATTGCGGAAGGCGTAGATTTGCCGAATACGCATTATGATCGTTTGCAATGGTTGAAGTCTATTGGGATTCCGGTAAACCCAGAAATCCGTTTATGTAACGGCACAGATGAAGTGTTGGATTTTTATCGTGATATTCAAAATAAACGCAGTTCTCTTGGCTACGATATTGATGGCACCGTGCTGAAAATCAATGATATTACGTTACAAGAGAAATTAGGTTTTATCTCAAAAGCACCGCGTTGGGCAATTGCTTATAAATTCCCTGCACAAGAAGAATTAACTCGCTTAAATGATGTGGAATTCCAAGTGGGTAGAACAGGGGCAATTACCCCAGTGGCTAAATTGGAACCGGTATTTGTGGCTGGTGTCACGGTGAGTAACGCCACATTGCATAACGGTGATGAAATCGAACGCTTGGACATTGCGATTGGCGATACGGTAGTGATTCGTCGTGCAGGGGATGTGATCCCACAAATTATCGGCGTGTTGCACGATCGTCGCCCAGCGGATGCGAGACCGATTGTTTTCCCTGAGACTTGTCCTGTATGTGATTCAGCCATTGTTCGTATTGAAGGCGAAGCAGTAGCACGTTGTACGGGTGGATTGTTCTGTGCAGCACAGCGTAAAGAAGCGCTTAAACATTTCGTTTCTCGCAAGGCCATGGATATTGATGGCGTAGGGGGTAAATTAATCGAGCAGTTGGTGGATCGTGAATTAGTTCATACACCCGCCGATTTATTTAAGTTAGATTTAACTACGCTGACTCGCTTAGAAAGAATGGGTACAAAATCAGCCGAAAACGCATTAGCGAGCCTTGAAAAAGCAAAAAATACGACGTTAGCACGCTTTATTTTTGCTTTAGGAATTCGTGAAGTGGGTGAAGCAACGGCATTGAATTTAGCGAATCATTTTAAAACCCTGGAAGCCTTGCAAAATGCAGATTTAGAGGCCTTACAGCAAGTGCCTGATGTTGGAGAGGTGGTAGCAAATCGTATTTTGGCGTTTTGGCACGAACCACATAATGTGGCGGTAGTGAATGATTTAATCGCTCAAGGTGTACATTGGGAAACCGTAGAAACCAAAGAAGTGACAGAAAACCGCTTTAAAGGCAAAACGGTTGTGTTAACCGGAACCTTAACTCAAATGGGACGTAATGAAGCTAAAGCCTTATTACAAGACATGGGCGCGAAAGTGAGCGGCTCGGTTTCAGCAAAAACAGATTTTGTGATTGCCGGTGATGCGGCGGGTTCTAAGCTCACAAAAGCACAAGAATTAGGTGTTACCGTTCTAACGGAAGAAGAATTTTTGGCTCAGATTTAACCGTCTCAATCGAAAAAAACTAAAAAAATGACCGCACTTCATCTCATCTCAAGATTAAGTGCGGTTTAACTTTTCTTCTTAATAAACGATAGCGGACATTTTAAGCTCTTAATTTACTGGCTCCGCGTTCCAGTTGTTTTGCCAAGCATTCTTTTGAAGCAATAATCTGTTTACCAAAACGTTTATATAAACGTTGTTTTAATTTTGCCAACCCTTTCACTTTAGCACTTTTTTCTGCCCCAAATAATTGCTTAATATGGAGTGTTACCTGACCAATCTCTTGTAAGGCTATACCTGTTTTGGCTTTTAATTCGTTTAATTGGAACGTGATTTTTTCCTGTACATGCTGTTCCAATCGTTGCGTTAATTCTGTCGTATCGGCGGTTTCATTTTGACACAACTGTTCAAATTCGGCGATTTCTGTACTGAAATCTAGCTGTAACCCTTGTTCCAGTTCAATTAATACTGCCGTGCCGTATTCCAATTGTGATGTTAATTGCTGTTGGCTTTGAACTAATTGATTTTGAATGGCTTCACTTTGCTCAATACATTCATTTAATGACTGTTTCATTTCTGTTTGTTGCTGCATGGCAGAGGCTTTTATTGAATCAATTCGTTGTTGAATTTGCTGCATAAGATCTGACATTGTTTGTACGTTTTCCATTTTCTTCTCCTTTGGGATTTTTAACCGCACTTAAGAAAAGTGCGGTCATTTTGTTACTTATTTTTTGATGATTTGTTTCACATCCACTTCTGTTTTATTCCATTCTTTATCGACTTTACCGATAATTTGAATGTTATCTTGAGGTGCTATCGTTTCACCATTCCATGCTTTTTTGCTGACTTCAATTTGAATTTCTTTTCCACTTGCGTCTTTAAATAAGAAATCCTTTTTACCAATTTGTTTTACAATTTGTCCGTCTAAACGAACTGGAGTGTCATCATTGGCATTTAATGCATCATCAACGGTTTTTACAATAACACTTTCATCGACAAAACCTTGTTGGAGGTTGTGCTTGTGACCATCATTAAATCCTTGTGCTATTGCGGTGTTATATACGGCAACAGAAGATAATGCGATAGCTGCAACAGTAAGTAATTTTTTCATAGTTTGTTCTCCTAAATAAGATAATCATAAAGTAAGTTGAAAGCTTTGCTTTCAGATGTATTAAATCATTCAAATCTTAATCTTTTCTTAAGTGATTAACATTTTTCAGATTTATTTATCGATTGGATTGTTTGCCTTTCGATGAGTGTATTTAAACAAGAGAATCTTAAGGAAAGATTAAGAGAGGTAAAAAATGAAAATTTTTTGAAAATAAAAAAATAGGGCGTTTAAGCCCTACTTTTATGAGAAAAATGCCCTGGAAATCTACCGCACTTTAGCCTGCTACTGCAGGTAAATAGCCTGCTTGAATTAAGAATGGCACGATCATAATCGCTACACCAATAACTAATGCAATCACTAAAGTCACATTACCACCGATTACACGATAAGGCAGATTTGGATTTGCTTGACGTGTTTTCCATGCTAGTCCGATAGGTAGAATTAAGCAATAGAACGCACAGAGTAAACCCGCATAGCTTAATGCAGCGATAAAGCCTTCAGGATAATACAATGCAAATGCAAGTGGTGGCGTAAAGGCTGCAATGGTGAGGGTTAAGCGGTTGTGTGGCAATTTGTAACGTTTAAATAAATCGCCTAAACCTTCAAATACCCCTAGCATCACACCAAGAAAAGAAGTGATTAATGCAAGAGCAGAGAACACACGCACGATTTCACCCATGATGTGGGAGTTTGTGATTTGACGTGTGGCATTGACTAAACCGTTAAGTGTTGGATCTGCTTGGAGCAATTGTACGAACTCATTTTGGCTTAATACACCGTGAGTCGCTAATTGCCATATCAAATAAGCGATCAGTGGAATGGCTGTGCCAATTAAAATGGCTTTACGGAATTGAGTGACACTACCATCTAAATAGCTGTTTACGCTACCCATAATGATGTGGAAGCCAAAAGAGGTAAAGAAGATAGGTGCCGCAGAAATTACGAAAGCATAATCTAAAGGCAAGGCCATCAGGTTATCGACAGACACTTTTGGTAACATCATAAATAACACGAAAGCAAAGGCGATTAATTTGCCGATAAACAGAATACGAGTGGCGCCATCAACGCCTTTTGTACCCACAACCACAAAGGCACCGAGTACGACGGTAAATAAAATGATTGAAAGTTCGGAGGAAAGACTTTCAAAGCCAAAAGCGGTTGGTAAGCCTGATAATAGTGAGCCGCCCCCGGTGATGTAGGCCGCAGAAAGAGCGTAAAGTAAAATGAGCAAGCTAAAAGTCGCTAAGACACGCCCAGTGATACCAAAGTATTTTTCAGCGAGAGTCGCTACGCCATCATTCAGGCGATCAGCTGTTTGATACACTTCAACAAAAAGTAACCCGCTGTAAACCAAAAGCGCCCATAAGCCGACTAGTAATAAAACGGTATAACCAAAACCAATTCCGGCAGAGGTTAATGGCATCGCGAGCATTCCTGCTCCGATGGTCGTGCCTGCAATGATTAAGGCACTGCCGAATGTTTTGTTCTTTAGCATAAAATTGTCCTCCGAGTATAAAATTGAAAAATGAGGTTAAAGCTGACCGCACTTTTCTTTGTAATGATAGCGGCAAACCGAAAGATAAGAGTCATTTCCACCGATTTGGATTTGTTCCCCTTCTTTAATGACTTCACCTTGTTCATTTAAACGTAAAACGAAATTGGCTTTACGCCCACAATAACAGATTGTTTTTAATTCTTCTAGTTGATCTGCCCAAGCAAGTAAATACTTACTGCCTTCAAATAGCTCTGCCTGGAAGTCGGTGCGTAAGCCATAACAAAGCACTGGAATCTTCAGTTTATCTACAACATCGCTTAATTGATACACTTGTTGTTTCGTTAAAAATTGGGCTTCGTCAACCAAAACACAATGAATTGTTTCTTGTTGTAAACGTTGACTCACTTCAGCAAAAAGGTCACTGGTTGACGTAAATAAATTCGCCTCTTCATGAATACCAATACGTGACGTGACTTTGCCTGCTCCAAAACGATCATCAATCGCTGCCGTATAAACCATGGTGTTCATATTGCGTTCACGATAGTTATAGGAAGACTGTAACAATGTGGTTGATTTACCTGCATTCATCGTAGAGTAGTAAAAATAGAGTTTTGCCATTATTTAATCACCCATTTCCAGAAATGATAGGCAATGAATCCTGCAACAGGTGGACAGGCTGCTAGCATAAAGGTCCCGTAAGTGGCACCGCCTCCCACCATTTTTCCTGCTTCAGCAAGAGCGTCAACAATATCACTGCTTGGCGTGGTAAAAATCCATGCACCAATAATCGCGAGCACTAAAAAACAAGCGATACCGGCTGCACGCATGGCTCTTACTTTAATCATATTTTCCATATTTTTTCCTTAAATTGCAGGGAGTTCGGCCATTGCCCAACGAGGTTTGACATCAATGGCGAGATCGCTGTGCTGACCTTGTTTTAAACGTAAAAAGCCCGTGTAGGCAATCATGGCGCCGTTATCGGTACAAAATTGAGGTTGCGGATAAAATACTTCTCCACCGAGATTTTTCATCATAGTGCCAAGGGTTTCACGTAATTTTTTATTTGCACTCACCCCGCCAGCAATCACTAAGCGTTTGTAGCCCGTTTCTTTTAAGGCGCGTTTACATTTAATGGCAAGTGTGTCGACGACAGAATCTTGGAAGGCAAAGGCGATATCGGCTTTGGTTTGTTCGGTTAATTCACCTTCTTGTTTGATCGCCTGATTTATCGTATTAGCTGCAGAGGTTTTTAAACCTGAAAAGCTAAAATCAAGGCCAGGACGATCCGTCATTGGGCGAGGGAACACAAAGCGATCCGGCGATCCTTTTTCGGCTAAACGTGAAAGTGCCGCACCGCCAGGATAATCTAACCCTAATAATTTCGCAGTTTTATCAAAGGCTTCGCCTGCCGCATCATCAATGGATTCGCCAATGACTTCATATTTCCCTACACCATCAACGCGCACTAATTGTGTGTGTCCACCTGAAACTAAGAGGGCAATGAATGGAAAGTGCGGTCGGTTTTCATCAAGCATTGGCGCAAGTAGATGACCTTCCATGTGATGTACGCCAATAGCGGGCACATTCCAAGCATAAGCTAGTGAACGCGCGATCGTTGCGCCTACTAATAATGCGCCCACTAAACCCGGACCGCTTGTATAAGCGATGCCATCAATTTGATCAGCGGTTAAATTGGCTTCTTCTAATGCAGCTTTAATTAATGGCGCCGTTTTACGAATGTGATCGCGGGAAGCCAGCTCTGGCACCACACCGCCGTAATCCGCATGCAAGGCAATTTGCGTGTAGAGCTGATTGGCAATTAAGCCTTTATCTTCATCATAAATCGCGACACCTGTTTCATCACAGGAGGTTTCGATTCCTAAAATACGCATTTTATTCTCATTTTATTAAAAAAATTGGCAAAGATTTTACCTTGTTTAGCCCGCTTAAACCAGTTCAAACGCCAAATTTTCAGCAAATAGGCGATCTTTCCTTTGCTTTTGCAGGGAAGATCGATTAGAATTGCGTCCTTTATTGAATTTGCCGTTCATTCGGCAGTAATAAAAATTTAAAATTGCAATTAAATTAAACTCATTGAGGTGATTGGCTTATGCCTGTAATTAAAGTACGTGAAAACGAATCATTCGACGTAGCTTTACGTCGTTTCAAACGCTCTTGCGAAAAAGCTGGTATTTTAGCAGAAGTTCGCGCTCGTGAATTCTATGAAAAACCAACTACAATCCGTAAACGTGAAAAAGCAACACTTGCTAAACGTCACGCTAAACGTAACGCTCGCGAAAACGCGCGCAATACCCGTTTATACTAATTTGTAGTATTTTCTAACTCGAGTTAAGACAAACCGTGAAACCTTTTGGGTATCACGGTTTTGTTGCTTTAAACTCATCAAAAAAATCACGCAAAATTAACCGCACTTTCGCATCGTATTCAAGGAGGCAAGGCAATGAAAGGCTCAATTCCACGCCAGTTTATTGATGATCTGCTCACAAAATCGAATATTGTCGATGTGATTAATGCACGCGTGAAACTCAAAAAAGCGGGACGAGATTATCAAGCTTGCTGTCCGTTTCATCACGAAAAAACACCCTCCTTTACGGTAAGTGAAAAAAAACAATTCTATTATTGCTTTGGCTGTGGCGCGAAAGGCAATGCGATTTCATTTTTAATGGATTATGACAAATTAGAATTTGTTGAAGCAGTTGAAGAACTTGCCGCTTCGGCAGGACTTGAAGTGCCTTATGAAAAACGCCCAAACCAATTCGGCAATAAACCGGATGTGAGCTATCAGACAAAACGTAATTTATACGATTTGATGCAAGAGATTGCGTCGTTTTATCAAGCTCAACTCCCGCTAAATATTCCTGCTCAAAGCTATCTTCAGCAACGTGGTTTATCGCCAGAAATTATTGCTCGTTTTCAAATTGGTTATGTACCCAATGCGATGGATACGGTGTTGCGTCAATTCGGCAAAAATCGAGAAGAACAGAAAAAGCTGCTTGATTTAGGTATGCTTTCTCGTAACGATCGTGGCAATGTGTACGATAAATTCCGTAATCGTATTATGTTTCCGATTCGGGATAAACGTGGTCGAACAGTCGCCTTTGGTGGACGTGTTTTAACGGATGAAAAACCCAAGTATTTGAACTCCCCCGAAACCATTACCTATCATAAAGGTAATGAGCTTTATGGTTTATATGAAGCCTTACAAATCAATGATGAGCCAGAAAAACTACTGGTGGTTGAAGGTTACATGGATGTGGTGGCATTAGCGCAATTTGGTGTCGATTATGCAGTAGCGTCTCTCGGGACATCAACGACCTCAGAGCAAATTCAATTATTGTTCCGTTCAACAGAGCAAGTCATTTGCTGCTACGATGGTGATAGAGCAGGGCGTGATGCCGCTTGGCGCGCACTTGAAAACGCTTTGCCTTATCTGGAAGATGGACGACAAATCAAGTTTATTTTCCTACCAGATGGAGAAGACCCAGATACTTATATTCGTCAATATGGTAAAGAAAAGTTTGAAGAATATATTGATCAAGCTCAGTCTCTCACAGAATTCTTATTCGCGCATTTAAGTCCACAGGTGGATTTCTCGACGCAAGAAGGACGAGGCAAATTAGTGGCACTCGCGGCGCCTTTAATTCGTCAAATACCTGGTGATATGCTGCGTCTTTCATTGCGGAATATGTTGGCACAAAAGCTTGGGATCTTTGATCAATCACAGCTTGAAAGCTTAATACCAAATCAAATAGACAAGGCTGAACCAAAACCTAAAACGCCACAAAAAACCATTAAGAAAACACCAATGCGCATGGTGATTTCGCTGTTATTACAGAATTCACAATTAGTGAATCGCATTTCGGATATCGGTTTACAAGCCTTAAAGCATGAAGCAGGTTACGAATTGCTCGAAAAATTGACCGCACTTTGCCGTGAACGAGAAGGCATTACAACAGGGCAAATCTTAGAATATTTTCGTGATACAGAATTCAGCAAGCCCCTTGAAATATTAGCCTCTTGGGATCATCTATTAGATGACTTAGAAATCATTAATGCATTCTCTCAAAACTATCGTCGATTGAATATTCAAGCGATTGAGCGTGACATTGAAATGCTGATTGCAAAAGAAAGGGCGGAAGGATTAACTGATCAAGAGCGAGCAATTTTAGTGAATTTGCTCAAGGGAAAAGAAGAGCAGAAAAAACAGTTAGTTAATCCGTCATAACAATGGTAAAATCTCCTGTTCAAAACAAGGGCTTTTATCTTCCAAAAATAACGCAAAACGGGAATAAAAATGGAACAAAATCAACAATCTACCGCCGAGCAATATTCAGAACAAATTGAACAGCTTATGGAATTAGGTCGTACGCAGGGTTATTTAACCTATGCGGAGATTAATGACTTGCTTCCAGAAGATGTGATCGATCCAGAATATTACGATAAGTTGTTGCAGACTTTACAGCATGATGCGGGCATTCCGGTTCTTGATGAAGCACCGGAAAGTGACGAAATGATGTTGAATGACACGATTCCGGATGAAGATGCAGTGGAAGAAGCAACACAGATTTTGTCAAATGTGGAATCTGAAATCGGCCGTACAACCGATCCTGTGCGTATGTATATGCGTGAAATGGGTACCGTTGATCTTTTAACCCGTGAAGATGAAATCAGCATTGCAAAACGTATTGAGGAAGGGATTGATGAAGTCCAAACTGCGATTGCGGCATACCCAGAAGCGTTAACTGAATTATTAGATAATTATGACCAAGTTGAAGCAGGCAATTATCGTTTGGCTGATTTAATCACAGGCTTTGTGGATCCAAATGTTCCTGAAGAGGAAACGGCGGACATTGATGAAAATTTTGCTGATGAAGATGAAAGTGCCGAATCTGCTGCAGACGTTGATGATGAGAGCGATGAGGAAGATGAAAGCGATAACAGCTCAAGTTCTGATGACAGCGATTCAGATAACAGCATCGATCCTGAAGTAGCGCGTGAAAGATTTGCAGCATTAAGAGAGCAACATACTAAAACATTGGCGACCATTGCAAAACATGGTCGTAGTGGTAAACGTGCAAAAGATCAAATTGCTCAACTCGCCGATATTTTTAAACAATTCCGTTTAGTACCAAAACAATTTGATGTACTTGTTTTATTAATGAAGAATATGATGAAACGTGTACGTGCAGAAGAGCGTCAACTACAAAAAGTATTAGTTGATATTGCAGGTATGCCAAAAGATGAATTTGAGGCACTGATTGTTGCGAATGGCAGCAGTGATGCATGGGTAGCAAAAGCATTAAAATCAACGAAAGCTTGGGCAAAACGTTTACCAAAATATGAAGAACGTATCCGTTTATCTTTAGATAACTTAGCAAATATTGAGCAACATACGAATCTCACTATCCAACAAATGCGTGAAATTTGCGATGCGGTATCTCGAGGTGAACAAAAAGCTCGTCGTGCGAAAAAAGAAATGGTTGAAGCTAACTTACGTTTGGTCATTTCTATTGCGAAAAAATATACCAACCGTGGTTTACAATTCTTGGATTTAATTCAAGAAGGGAATATTGGTTTGATGAAAGCGGTAGATAAATTTGAATACCGTCGTGGTTATAAATTCTCAACCTATGCAACCTGGTGGATTCGTCAGGCAATTACGCGTTCCATTGCAGACCAAGCACGTACAATTCGTATTCCGGTTCATATGATTGAAACGATTAACAAATTAAATCGTATTTCTCGTCAAATGTTACAAGAAATGGGACGTGAGGCTACACCAGAAGAGCTTGCTGAACGCATGGGAATGCCGGAAGATAAAATTCGTAAAGTGCTTAAAATTGCGAAAGAACCTATTTCTATGGAAACCCCAATCGGTGATGACGATGATTCCCATTTAGGTGACTTCATCGAGGATTCAACTCTTGAATTGCCATTAGATTCTGCCACTGCACAAAGCTTGAAAGTGGCGACTCATGAAGTGTTAGAAGGGTTAACCCCTCGTGAAGCAAAAGTATTACGTATGCGTTTTGGTATTGATATGAATACCGACCACACGCTTGAAGAAGTGGGTAAACAATTTGATGTAACCCGTGAGCGTATTCGTCAGATTGAAGCGAAAGCATTGCGTAAATTACGTCATCCAAGTCGTTCTGAAACCTTAAGAAGTTTCTTAGATGAGTAATTATTCATTCAAATAAAAAAGGCAGAAATATCTGCCTTTTTTATTTGATTAAATTTGGTTATTTACCACCAAATCACATTCCTTTAAAATACGCACCTTTCATCATTCAAAAAACAAAAAAGGAACTTTATGGAAGAATCTCAAGAACTAGAAAAGCTGCCTAGAGTAGTGACTAGTGTATTAAAAGTGATATTAAGTTTTTCACTTATTGCTTTGGCTTTAGTGTTGATTATTGCTTTAGCTAAAATCACCTATACCTTAGCAATTATGGTGTTCAATACATCAAGCGTAGTGCCTTATGATGTTGCTGAACAAGCCGTGATGTTTTTCTTATATTTCGGTTTTATTGGCCTAATCGTGCAATATTTTAAAAGCGGTTATCACTTTCCTTTGCGTTATTTTATTTACGCGGGGATTACCGCTATGTTGCGCCTGATTATTGTGAATCATGAGAGCTCAGTTGATACTATCTTATTCGCAGGCGCGATTTTAATTATGGTTATTGCACTTTGTTTAGTGTTGTATTCCAATAAAATTAAAATTTAAAAGTGCGGTCATTTTGACCGCGGTTTTGGAATGGATTATTCCGGTACAATCCATTCCACTGTCCAACTTCCCGTACCTTCAGGGATGAGCGTTTGGGTCAAATAAGGCAAAATAGACTTCATTTGTTGTTCTAATTGCCAAGGTGGATTAATCACTACCATTCCACTTGCGGTCATTCCACGTTGATCACTATCAGGGCGAACAGCCAATTCAATTTTCAAAATTTTACGAATTCCTGTTGCCTCTAATCCTTTAAAAATGCGTTTTGTTTGTTGGCGTAGAACCACTGGATACCAAATCGCATAAGTGCCTGTTGCAAAGCGTTTATAACCTTCTTCGATCGCTTTCACCACCAAATCATAATCCTCTTTTAATTCATAAGGTGGATCAATAAGCACTAAACCGCGACGTTCTTTTGGTGGAAGTGTCGCTTTGAGTTGTTGGAAACCATTTTCCGATTTTGTGGTGATATTCTTAAACTCTTTAAAGTTATTGCGTAATAATGGAAAATCGCTAGGGTGTAATTCTGTCAGTAATGCGCGATCTTGAGCACGCAATAATTGTGCAGCAATCATTGGAGATCCGGCGTAATAACGTAATTCTTTACCACCATAATTGAGCTTTTTAATGAGATCTACGTAGCGAGCAACCTCTTCGGGTAAATCTGTTCTTTCCCAAAGTCTCCCTATTCCCTCTTTGTATTCTCCGGTTTTTTCTGATTCGTTAGAACTTAAGCGATAACGACCAACACCAGAGTGTGTGTCGAGATAGTAGAAGCCTTTTTCTTTCAGCGAAAGATTTTCTAGTATTAGCATTAACACAATGTGTTTTAGCACATCGGCATGGTTGCCGGCATGGAAACTGTGACGATAACTTAACATGCTTTGTCCTTTTGACGTAAAAAAGTGCGGTCAAAATTAACCGCACTTTTAGTATTTAAATCAGGGTTAGAATAATTCTTCTGGTTGCGTTGCAGGAATTGCGTCTTTAGTTTTACCTGTTCCACCATTTAAGCGTTGTTGCAACTCTGGTGGGACATAATAACCGCGCTCTTTCATTTCCGCAATGTAAGTACGTTTAGGTTCAGTACCAACGATAAAGTATTCTTTACGTCCACCACCTTCAGAAAGTAAACCAGAGTTACTATCAATGGTTTTTTCCACGATGTTTGGTGGAAGATCAAGTTGACGTTCTGGAACATCAGAGAGTGCAGCTTTCATATAAGCGACCCACGCAGGCATTGCAGTTTTTGCCCCCGCTTCGCCTTTACCTAATACGCGTTTATTATCATCGAAACCGACATAGGTTGTGGTGACTAAGTTTGCACCAAAACCTGCATACCAAGCCACTTTCGCACTATTAGTGGTACCGGTTTTACCACCGATATCACTACGTTTAATGCTTTGAGCAATACGCCAGCTGGTACCTTTCCAACTAAGTCCTTGCTCACCATAAATCGCCGTATTTAATGCACTACGAATTAAGAAGGCTAATTCACCACTAATCACACGAGGTGCGTATTCTTGTTTCGCTGCACCGTCTTTCGCATCCGCCATTAAATCAACAGAACCGTCATTTAATGCGGATGTTTGAAGTTCTGGCAAGTCAGGTACATTCTCAGGTTGCTGATCGCCCTCACCTTCATCTGTATCGGTGTTGCTATTACCTTTAGCGGATTTTAGGCTATCAGGGTTAGCCACTTCTGCGACATCTTTAAAGCCATCAATTTTATCTTTGGTTTCACCATAAATCACAGGAATGTCATTACAGGTAATACAAGCAATTTTAGGGTTCGCAATAAATAAATCTTTACCGGTATTATCTTGAATTTTTTCAATAAGATAAGGATCAATTAAGAAACCACCGTTATCAAATACTGCGTAAGCACGCGCCATTTCCAATGGCGTGAAGGATGCCGCACCTAATGCAAGCGCTTCACTCGCAAAATATTGGTCACGTTTGAATCCAAAACGTTGTAAGAAGTCAGCAGTGAAGCCAACACCTGCGGTTTGTAGTGCGCGGATGGCAATCATGTTTTTAGATTGACCTAAACCTACACGTAAACGCATTGGACCGTCATAACGATCAGGTGAGTTTTTCGGTTGCCACAAAGGTTGTCCTGGTTTTTGGATAGAGATAGGACTGTCTTGTAATACGCTTGAAAGCGTTAAACCTTTTTCTAACGCAGCCGCATAGATAAATGGTTTAATCGAAGAACCGACTTGCACTAAAGATTGGGTTGCACGATTAAATTTACTTTGTTCATAACTAAAACCACCCACCATCGCTTCAATGGCACCATTATCTGAGTTTAATGAAACTAATGCAGAGTTAGCGGCTGGGATTTGACCTAAAATCCATTCACCGTTATCACGTTTGCGAATCCAAATCTGTTCGCCTACTTTAACGGGTGATTTACCCGCCCAACGCATTGCGTTAGAAGAAAGCGTCATCGTTTCATTATTCGCTAAGAGCAATTCCGCCCCATTTTTACCCAATGCGGTCACCGATGCTGGAATAAACGGCTCTGAATCTGGTAATTTTTTCAGGAAAGCGACAATGCGTTCATTATCCCATGGTGTTTCACCTTTTTTCCAAAGTGGTGCACCACCACGCCAGCCATGACGCATATCATAATCGATCAGGTTATTACGGACGGCTTTTTGTGCTTCCGCTTGATCTTTTGAAAGTACTGTCGTGAAAACTTTATAACCTTTGGTGTAAGCATCTTCTTCACCAAAACGTTTTACCATTTCTTGACGAACCATTTCAGTCACATAGTCTGCACGGAACTCAAATTTAGCACCGTGATAGCTTGCTACGATTGGCTCTTTAATGGCTGCATCATATTCTGCTTTGGTGATTTTATTCTCATCAAGCATTCGACTTAAAACCACATTTCGACGTTCTTCCGCACGTTTTGGCGAATAGAGTGGATTCATGGTAGAAGGCGCTTTTGGCAAGCCAGCAATGATCGCCATTTCAGAAAGCGTTAATTCATCTAAGTTTTTACCAAAGTAGGTTTGTGCGGCAGCCGCGACGCCATAAGAACGATATCCTAAGAAAATTTTATTTAAATAGAGTTCTAAAATTTCTTGTTTACTTAAGGCATTTTCAATTTCAATGGCCAATACCGCTTCGCGAGCTTTACGAATAATGGTTTTTTCCGGAGTTAAGAAGAAGTTACGCGCAAGCTGTTGCGTAATGGTACTTGCCCCTTGAGATGCACCACCATTGTTGACGGCAACAAAAATCGCACGAGCAATACCAACAGGATCTAAGCCATGATGTTCATAAAAACGGCTATCTTCTGTTGCTAAGAAGGCATCTTGCAGGCGCAGAGGCACATTTTCTAATTTCACCGGAATACGGCGCTGTTCACCGACTTCGCCGATTAATTTGCCATCAGCCGTATAGATTTGCATCGGTTGTTGCAACTCAACGGTTTTTAGGCTTTCTACCGATGGTAAGGAGGATTTTAAGTGAAAATACAGTACACCACCGGCGACTAACCCCAGTATACATATCGTAAATAGGGTACTTAATATTAATTTTGCGATCCGCA
>SKEY01000841.1_pt1 | contig 31722 bp, 32 predicted proteins | sample 4843871 | NCBI WGS metagenome assembly SKEY01 (sample SAMN11008797, study PRJNA524170) | human gut metagenome | biome: Human fecal sample; material: Feces; isolation source: fecal sample from pouch patient p36 | host: Homo sapiens | place: Israel: Tel-Aviv | collected 2016-12-04 | reverse complement strand
TTTGATATTGATAAACGCAACTTATGGTAGTATAATCGCAGATGAAGAAGAGGTGGAGATATGATGAAGGCTTATCTATGCATTGATTTAAAAACATTCTTTGCTTCTGTTGAATGTGTGGAGCGCAAGCTCGATCCGTTTGCAGTTAATCTGGTTGTCGCAGACCCCTCTAGAGGTAAAGGTGCGCTCTGTCTGGCAGTATCACCGAAAATGAAAGAACAGGGAGTTCATAACCGGTGCAGAATTTTTGAAATACCGGATAATATCTCCTATATCACTGCCATGCCGCGAATGAATTTGTATATGCAGTATTCTGCTGATATTTATGGGATATACTTAAAATATATATCCAGAGAGGATATTCATGTGTATTCTATAGATGAAGCATTTCTGGATGTTAGCGAATATCTGCAGATGTACAGTGTCAGTGCAAAGGAGCTTGCCCGTATGATATTGCAAGATATCTACACAACAACCGGTATTACGGCAACAGTAGGTATTGGTACAAATCTTTACCTTGCTAAAATTGCATTGGATATAACTGCTAAGCATGCGAAGGATAACATGGGGGTACTTGACGAGCAATTGTATAGAGAGACGCTTTGGCATCATAAGCCTGTATCTGACTTTTGGCAGGTTGGACGTGGAATTTCCAAGAGGCTGGAAAAGTACAGTGTGGCTGATATGTATGATATTGCACATATGGATGAGCGAATTCTCTATCGGGAGTTTGGTGTGAATGCAGAATATCTGATCGATCATGCATGGGGCAGGGAACCGACGACCATCAAGGAAATAAAGGCATATAAATCAAAAAGCAACTCATTGTCAAGCAGTCAGATTTTATTTGAGGATTATAATTATGAAGAGGCATTGCTGGTCCTGAAGGAGATGGTTGAGCTAAATGTACAGAATCTTGTGGAATCTCACCGGGTAACGGATCATATCGGTCTGTATATCGGTTACTCAGCAAGAAATGTAAAGGCAACCGGAGGCTCCAGAAAATTATCCAATGTAACTAACTCGTATGCATATCTGCGTAATGCATTTATTGAACTGTATAGGGAAACAGTAAATCGTCAGGAGCTGGTACATATGCTGTCTATCAGCTTTGGAAATGTAGTTGATGAAATGTATGAGACATATGATTTATTCACAGATTTCAATGCTCTGGAAAAAGAGAAGAAACTACAGCTTACTTTACTTAATATCAAACACAAATTCGGAAAAAATGCTGTGATAAAGGGGATGAATCTCCTGAATAAGGCAACTGCAATATCTCGCAATAAGCTTGTAGGTGGTCACAATGCAGAATAAACAGAATCATACGAGTCGTGCGAAATTATTCTTGCCCTTTGATTCTTTGAAAGGCTTTCGTGATTACTTGAAATGTAAGGAACGCGTGGTAGTTGACAAAAAGCAGCTTTCTTCGGATGCCTGTGAGGTATTGGATCGTAAATTACAGCAGATTCAAAAGGGTCAAATGGTTAAAATTGTTTATTATGATCAGCAGGAATATGTAGAAGTGAAAGGGTTGGTGTCTAAATTTGATCCTGAATATTTGCACATTATTCAGATTGTGGATAAGGTGATACACTTTCGTGATATCATTGAAATTCAGGCGGAGAATCTAAAAAATATTAGTTGGGACTAAGGGGATTACTCAACGGTAAGAAATAAAGGATAATTCAACTCTAATGCATCAATGAATTTGAAACATCCACTTTGCCACCCAGAAGTAAGAAAGAACTGAAATGGCAGCTGCTGTTTTAAAAAGAAATCACGTTGAGCTGTTTCTAAAAGATAAATGAGCGGTTTCAGACATGCCTATATAATCTCTTTTCAGCAAACATGTGCAGAGGCAGGAAATTTATACACTGAAGCACAAATAATCTCTGCAGCAGATTCTTATTTCTTCTGCTTTTCCTTCACAGATTGAGCATATATCGGTTGAGAGTGCAAATTCATCATAATGGTTATCGAGCAGGAATTTTTGATTAAATTCTAATAACAGGCAATTGCAGGGATATCATAAGCCTACAAAGGAGCCTATAAAATTTCAGAAAATTTCTAGGAATCAAGAGGTGTTGAGGAGTCTGCAAAGTAAGTCTTGATAAATATCTCCATAGTTTTTTTATATGAGTGTTTGTAAGAATGATATCATTACTAACCTGCGAACGGAGTCATAAACATATATTCATTTTTTAAAATTCGTATCCTTGTAACTGAAGGAGCTGCAAGGCATACATGCCGAGCGCTAAACAGCTGATTTTTTCATAAAAGCATTTGTTGCAAGGTAAATGGTGTGATAAGATAAGGATGAATAAGCGTTAAGGAGGATGATTGGATGAAAGAAGAAATGAGTCTGCATGAGTGGATCTATAATTATATTGAAGAAGCAATCCGCTTTGGGATTTTCCGTCAGGGAGAAAAGCTCCCAACTATTTCACAGTTTGCTGAACGATTTCAGGTTTCCAGGCGTCCCGTCATTCATGCCTTTAAGCTCCTGGAGGAACATCACTACATAGAGATGTCACGTGGCAGGCATTCACGTCTTACACTGGGACTTAACGAAGAGGAGTGTAGAGAGAACTGCATTCAGTTTTTTCTGGAAAGAAAATATGCAGTACAGGATTTGTGTGAGATACGCAATATTTTGCTTCCTGATTTGTTTACCCAGGCTTTGTGTTTGCTTAAAGAGGAACAATATGCCGCAATTCATAAAAGTATTGATCAGATGCAGGGTGAACGTACAGTCGTGGCGTTTGTGGAAACGGTCCTCTCTGTATTTGGAAATCCGCTGGTTTGCTGTCTTTATATGGAGGTCGCAATATTTGGAAGACTGTCTTTTTATGAAAAAATAAAGGATTCTATGGTGTTGCAGGGAATTCGTGCGCATAGTGATACTACGAAGGTACACGCATTTATTGATGCAATACATCAAAAGCAGCTGACTCATCAGGATATATATGAAATAACGAAAAAATACTTTGTGGATGATTCCAGAAAAACACAGGAGTGCTATGCTAAGCTTCCACAGCGAAAACCTGAGCGTAAGGTAAGCTTTCGCTGGAATATATATCGTGGACGGCCACGGCAGATTTATAATATTGCAAGCAGTTTATTGAAGGATATCATTTACCAGATATATCCGGTAGAGAGTCGCCTTCCACGGGTTTTGGATCTTTGCGAGATTTATCAGGTGAGTGAACCGACTCTGCGACGGGCTATGTCAATTCTTCAGGCGACCGGTGTTATACAGCCTATTGGCGGTAAGGGAATGAAAGTAATTCAATGTGAGGAAAACAGAATTCATGAGATGCTGGAAGACAACGGTGTCAGAGAACGTGTGATTGAAGGTATGCAGTGTCTTCAGATTTTACAGTTAACTTGCCAGGCATTTACCACTATGTCTTTTACAAGTATGGTGCAACGCCATGAACAACTCCAACAAGCATTATCAAATACAGAAATCACAAGTATAAATTGGGTGAGACTAATTTGTGAGTATTGTGATTCTATCATGGATGTAAATAAGCAGGAAAGCCTAAAGAGCATTTTTGAAGAGCTAAAACAGCATATTCTATGGGTTTATCCGTTTATTTGCCATTTGGATAAAGAGAGATATCAGTCGATATTTTGTCATACCTTTGATGTGCTTCGATATGCCATGAAAACAAGGGATGAGCAGTTATATGTGAGTGAGATGAAATATCTGTTCTATCTTGTACTGGAAGAGGTTCGCAGTCAGCTGGAATATGCTGGAGTAAAAGAGGCAAAGGATTTGAAAATGATTTCATTCAGAATGGATATATAAACGATTATTCAATGAAAAGGTTTCCTGATTACAAATGCAGAAGTGGAAATAAAAAAATTTAGCGTGGATACAGGTAGAAAAAAGACTGTACACAGAAATCAGAATTGATTTGGTGCGGGCAGTCTTTTGTACGTATCGAAAATAACAAACTATAAACGATGTCAGAAGCAACTCCAATGTCTCAAAGCTATTCAGGCTACTGATATTCCTTGATGTCAGATGCTGCGTGCTGTTTCATAGCCATCATGAATAGCATCCTTGATGGTCCCTGTATGATTTGCATCTCCAATCATGTGATAGGTCATACCGCATTCCTCTAACAGAAGCTTCAAGGTTGGATCACTATGGTAGCCAACTGCAAAAATCAGTGTATCAGCATCATCTATGCATTCCGTCCTACCATTTTTTGTATAATAAATTTTATCCTTTTCAACCTTTTCCACCGTGGCTTCACAAATCAGATTTACATGCTTTTTCAGCATACGCTGTACGAGCAGACTGCGGCCGGGACCGGATTCAGCTACCATGATATCTTTCGTCATTTCCAAAACAGTTATCACCCGATCTCTTGGATAACGGTCATAAACTAGGGGAGCAAGATAATCAGTGGTTTCACATCCTACAGAGCCGCCTCCCAGGATGACAATGTTTTTACCGGGGAATGCGTTTCCTGCCAGAATATCATCGGCGGTAGCCCACTGCTTGAACCCGGTAAAGGCTTTTATAATTGATGGAACGGCACCATTGGAGGCAATCACCTCATAATCAGCAAATTCTCCTTGCAGCATTGCTTTCTCAACTTTGCAATTCAGGCGTACTTCAACACCTGCCTGCATAAGGCGGCGTGCCATATATTTAATAACTCTGCTGAGATCCTGCTTGGCAATAGGTACTGCTGCCAGCTTCATCAATCCTCCCAGCGCATCACTTTGTTCACACAGAATGACATGATGACCTTTTCTTTTCGCCACAAAAGCTGCCTCCATACCAGCAGGCCCTCCACCAATGACCAGAATTTTTTTCTTAACCTCGGCAGGCTTAAGCGTGTCTTCATTTTCCAGCTCAAAGGATGGATTTACCGTACAGGCTACCCGTTTGCCAAACATAATTCCATTTAAACAGCGCAGACAGCCAATGCACGGACGGATATCATCGTCCTTTCCGCATTTTGCTTTATTGGCAAAATCAGGATCACACAGGTTGGCACGACCGATCATGCATATATCTGCTTTTCCATTGGCTATGAGCTCATCCGCAATCCAGGGTTCTGTAATCCGACCTACTGTTGCGACTGGAATATTTACGTGTTTTTTTATTTCCTGAGACAGATGAGCATGCACTCCAGGCTTTGTCCCTGCCGCAGGAATTGCACTGCCGCGCTTAATGGTAGTGCCGCCGGATACATGCAGCATATCTGCCCCATGTGTCTCCAGCTGCTTGGAAACATAAATCATATCATCGAGGTTCAATCCGCCATCACTATATTCATCTCCCGAGATTCTCACATCGATGATGAAATCAGGGCCGCATACACTCCGAACTTCTTCAACAACCTCCAGTGTAAGCTTCAATCTTCCATTGATATCTCCCCCATATTCATCACAGCGTTTGTTGTAAAGCGGTGTCAGAAAACCGCCAAGAAGACCATGCGCATGTGCAGCGTGAATTTCCACACCGTCACCCCCTGCCTGCTTAACACGAAGGGCTGCTTCTCCAAACTGGCGTATGATAACCTTCAGCTCTTCAATTGTAACCGGACGGGGAGCTTCTTTTGCATAGGAAGGTCCCACATTGGAAGGGGCAATCAGACGTGGTGTGCCTGGAATAGGGAATGCCATATAGGCAGGGTGAAACAGCTGTGGAAGGATCTTGGCACCATACTGATGCACTGCATCTGTTAGCTTCTTCCACCCGGGGATAAAGGAATCATCGTGAATCGACATATCCCCGGGCAGATAGATGTAGGTAGGCTCCACAGTTGTCACCTCGGTAACAATCAGTCCGACACCTCCCTTGGCTCTGGCCTCATAATGCTGTATAAGCTCATCCGTAATATAGCCCTTATCTGCCAGATTTGTAGAAATCGGAGGCATAAACACACGATTTTTGATGGTTGTATGCCCTACTTTAATTGGTGAAAATAAATGATGATAGGTGTTCATTTTAACATCTCCTTTACTGATATTTTATCACGAATCAGAATAGTAATCGCTGCCATGCATTGATGATATCCGGCATATTTTGTTGTGTTTTTACATTTGATGAGTTAGAAAAAGACAAAAAAAGGAGGCTGCTGGAAAGCTATTTGCGAATAACCTCCATTACAAGCTCCTCATCTGTCTGTGTTATTGTTGTTTTTGTAATCAGCTCATGCTGAATTCGGCATTGGATATGACCTTCCTGCTGCGTGATTTTTATACCGTCATTTTCATATAAAACCTCCTGTGTATCTGCTATAAGATGCTCCAGTAGTTCTTTTTGTTCAATATCAAAGCTCATACTCTGTTCTTTATGATTTTCATTCATTTTAATGTTTTGTGTGAATTTCTTGCGATAGTCACTGGGTACAATGCCGTATAATTCACGGAATGCGGCAGTATAGGATTTGGAATTCGGCATTCCGCAGTCAGCCGCGATCTGCTCTATGGAATCCTTACCCTCCAGCAAGGCCTCCAAAGAAGCCCGGATTCTGACATATGCGAGATATTTGACAAAGGAGATACCGGTATATTTTTTAAACAGCTTTGATGTGTAGGAAACACTGAAGGACAGTGTTTTAGCGACATCCTCCAAATGCAGTTCACTTGAAAAATGGCAGTCAATGTATTGAATCGCCTTCATATAGTTTTCATGATGGACAGATTGCAGAGGAAGCCGCTCTACCGGATACTGCCGATGATTGCTGGCAATGTAGACAAGCTCCATCATGATGGCGTTCATCTGAAACATACTGCTTTCTCCCCGTAGCAGCATCCGGACCAGTTCTCCTATTTTGTTTCGCAGCCTGCACAGCAGCCGGTAATTTTTCGATCGTGTACAGATCATGGATTCAAAGGCTTCCTCTATATTTCCGCACATGCCTGCAGAGAATCGGGAAAAATCAATATGCAAAGTAAGGATAACGCTTTTATCATTATCCATCTGTCGGATCATGTGAATATCGTTTGGCGCAACAATCACCAGTTCATGTTCCTTAATACCTGCTGTAAAATGCTCTGTAACTGCTTCGTAGGCACCCTTTAATACATACGAAATTTCCAGACTCGATTGTCTGGAGAAAACCTGTCGCTTAAAACTGTTAATGCTCAAGCTCAGAGGATATCCGAATTTCTGTCCGGAAAAATCATAATAATGCTGCATATTCTGCATACTGCCGCCTCCCTTGTATCTACACTCTATCTTAGTGTTTTTTCTACCAGGAAACAAGACCTATTCACTTTCCTATGCAAATGTTGAAAGATGCAGCTATTTTTTGTTGCATTTACCTGTGATGCATTTGCCAATGTGTGCTGTTTCTGCGATAATACATACGGATGAAAAACTGAAATGAAATCGGAGGAAACTATATGATCAAGGAAATTGTGAAGGATACATTTTTGCTCAGCCGTCGTTGTGAGGCTGCTACGCTGGATGATCTGCAGACGGTTCAGGATCTGCAGGATACATTGCAGGCACATGCGGATCATTGTGTCGGGATGGCAGCAAATATGATAGGTGTTCTGAAACGTATCATCGTATTTCAGGATGGCGGAAGCTATGTATCAATGCTGAATCCTGTGATAATAAAAACCGGAGATAAGCGCTATACTGCCGAGGAAGGATGTCTCTGCCATAGTACACAGAAGAAAGCCTTACGATATGAGAAAATCAAGGTATCCTACATGGATTGCTGTGGGAAAAAGAAAATTAAAACCTATGAGGGCTTTTGTGCACAGATTATTCAGCACGAGCTGGATCATTGTGACGGTATACTGATATAATGAATTGAAAAAAACCTTGCCTTTTGCTGTAATTTATTCTGAATGGGCAGTATTTGTTTTTCAAATAAGTGATGATCAGTATAATGCTGTCATACCTGCTTGTTCCCAAGGGACATCCGTAAGCGCTGAATAGTCTGCAGGTTCCCTGAGGGCTTTCAGGCATCACACGAAAACAAAGGTGGCAAAGATTTGGCTTCATCCGTCCTTTTGCCTCTCCTGATGCTATATATGGCCATTCTCGAATACGGTTGATCCTGTGGTGATAAGGATTCCATTATTTTATAAAAGTTTACCTTTGTAATATGGAGACGGATATAGGGAAAATGTGTATAATAAAGATAACCAAATAAAGAAGGATGATATTATGAATCATACAGCGGATGCAAAGCAGTTCTGCCATCATCTCTGGCATCAGTATCTGGAGGAACGCTCCTATGAGATACCCGGCGGATATTTCAGTCCGCAACTCAGTGTGATAGGAACCGGTAAGCACGAGGTTTCACACTCGTTACAGGAATTTGCTGTATTACTGGAGAGAGAAGAAAAACAGTGGAACGGCACCTTTGTCATCGAGCAGGAAGCATACCAGGCCAGACAGTTAAGTGACAATGTATATATGGTATACGGAGAACTCGATGTGAATGAGGATGCAAGAGATCGAATCAATTATGAGCTGCACTTTCGTTTTACGATTATTTTGCAGTATACGCCGTCCGGCTGGGAGCTTCTCCATGTACATCAGTCTGTACCGGATATCAACCAGTGCAGCGATGAATTTTTTCCTAAGCGCCTGATTGAACAGAGCAATGAGCAGCTGCGCGAGAAAATCGCACAGAAAACAAGAGAATTGCAGGAAAGCAACAAGGCAGTCCTATATTACTCCCATCATGATTATTTAACGAAGCTTACAAATCGCTATTACTGCGAAAAACAGATTGAAGAACAACTGCGTAACGGGAAGCAGGGAACAATTCTAATGATGGATGTTGACCACTTTAAATTTTATAATGACACATATGGTCATCCTGTGGGAGACCGGATTCTAATTACGCTTGCACAGGCTTTGCAAAAAACCTTTTCAAAGGATATCGTGTCAAGGATTGGCGGGGATGAATTTCTTGTTTACTGCCCCCGACATTTGGACAACTGCATGCTGGAACACATTCTCGCACAATTTCGTGAGCACTGGGAGGATGAACAAAGGCAGTTTCCCTTTACACAGCACATCACGCTCAGCATTGGTGTCACTTATTTTCCGGAGCACGGCAGTACCTATCAGGAGCTGTTTCAAAAGGTCGACACCTCCATGTATAACTCCAAAAAGGGCATGCATAGTTACAGGATTTACGCTGATGAGGAATAGATGAAATCGCATCTCTTAAACAGGGATGTTTTTTCTTACCTGCCGGAAACTCAGGCAGCTGACAGATATGACAACAATGGGAAGATGGAAAGCAGTATTTACTATAGACAGAAGAACGCGTTGCCTTTATAATTAAGAGCGAATGAATGAAAAAAAGCATAACAGGTGTATGAAAATACCGAACAAGGAATGGAAGCGAACATCTTCAGCTGCCCCAGCAACCGTGATATGGACGAAATTCAGAAACCATTGTACCAATCTGGTATGAGAAGGTGAAGAGTAGGATGAAATTAAGCCGGGAGACTTGCCTGTTATGCAAACAGAGTTTTCTGCTGGGTGTGGAGAATATAGTTTTTTTATATGTTTTCTGCCCGCTGTCGTTAAGAAAGTGAGGGTGAAAAAATGAGTGTTGAATATTGTGCATATCCTTTTCTGAAGGAAAAAAGTCACCTGTGCGATTATGAGATAGCAACGGATCGTCTGGCATCCATACTATCCGTGGCAAGACACCACATCCGTCATATTCCGCAGGAGGACCTCCTTCAACTGATGGAAATGATCTATCACGCCAATGGATCCATCCGGGGAGCGTGTGCCATAGGGGAGGCTGAACTGAAAAAGCTGAATACCTTCTATGCCCGTTACCATATTGAGATGGATCGTTTTGTCCTGCCCGACGGCTGTATTGGTGCCAGCCATCTGCATGTGCTGCGTGCAGAAGTCAAGGCTGTTATCCGCATCATGCATCAGATTCAGTGTGAGGGAAAGCCGGTGGAAGCCATCCTGTTTGATTTTATGAATCTGCTATCCAATACCTTTTTCATGATGTGCCTGTATGAGAATGCACAGGACGGTATAAGGGAAAGAGAATTTATTAGCAGGTCCTATGTATGAAGGCAAGAGAGCTTTGCTTCATAGCCGTTATCGCTTCGATTGAAGCTGTCGTGTTTACATCATTTTCATTCATTCTATATCTGGAATGCATTACATTTACCATTGTGGTATTTGCGATGACATTTCAGACAAGGCAGGCTGTTCTGGGTGCAGTGGTGTTTACCATACTCAATCTGAGTACCCAGGGGGTAGCCCCATGGTCGATGATGTACTGTCTGATTTATCCGCTGTACAGTCTGTTTATCGGCTGCAGCAGGAAATTCCTGAACAGACATTTCCTCGCGCTGGTATTCACCTGCGGCTTTCTGTCATTTCTGACAGGCCAGCTGGTACAGCTGCCCTTTATGCTGATTTCGGGAAAAATAACAGCGATTTATATTCTTATGGGATTAAAGACCTCTCTTATTCAGGGCTTTATGTCCATGGCGCTTTGTGCCATCTGTTATAAACCGATAGCAGCGGTTTTAAACCATATGGAAAGGAGATTGCAAAATGGGAAAGCTATGTAAAATTTTATTGGTATCTGCCATGCTGCTTGTTGGCGGATGCTCTTCAAAGGAAAGTGAAAAGAAGGAGCCTGTTAGTGACAACACGGAAAAAACAACGCTGAAAATCACGATTCAGGACGAGGTTAACAAAAAGGAGCTGTTTAACGGAAATGTAAGTGTAGAGGGAAAGGTGGAAACACTTGCGGACTTTCTGGAGAAGGCGAAGGATCTGGGTGTGAAAATGGAAGACGGTCAATATGGAAAAACCATTATGGCTATGAAGGGTGTGGAAACCAAGGACTTTAATAAGGGGCCATGGTGGCTGTATGAATCAGAGAATAACGAATCCTGCAAGGCTGCCGGAAGCTGTGATGCTGCAAGCAGTCTGAAAATTAAGGATGGAGATGACTTTACCTTTACGTATACTGCATCCTATTAACCAGCAATTGCTCTTTCATAAAAACCGTAACTGACAGTATTACAACGTTCATAATTGCTTTGCAAGAAAAAGGCGGTATGGAGAAAGACAATTATACAGCATCCTACATGAAAAAGCCGTATTCTTGGTCATCTGTAAAGGCCGTACTGGATACGGCTTTTCATGTGCTCTTTTATTTGAAGAATACCTGCAGAATCTGGAAGATATTGTGAAATTTCAGCCTCTGTGAATGATATTGACGGTTTGCATATACTGTTTCCTGGAATTAAGTGAAATGTAAGGAAGTCTTTCCATAGGCTCTGGTATAATGTGTGTGAAGGATTGCGGAAAGCATCATGCATACGCAAGCAGTATGATTGACAGAGAAGTACAGGAGGAATGGACATGAATATACTGGTAGTGGATGATGAAAAGGAAATTGCCGGGCTTGTGGAAATTTATTTAAAAAATGAAAATTATAAGGTGGATGTATGCTATACAGGGACACAGGCTCTGCAGAATATACGGACACGTTCCTACGATCTGGCCATATTGGATGTCATGCTTCCGGATATGGATGGCTTTAGCATTTGTAGGACCATTCGTCAGAACTACACATGGCCCATTATCATGCTGACAGCGAAGGAGCAGGATATTGATAAAATCAATGGATTGATGATCGGGGCTGATGATTATATGACTAAGCCGTTTCAGCCGCTGGAGCTGATTGCCCGCGTCAAGGCGCAGCTTAGAAGATACAAGCGCTATAATGTTCAGCAGAAGGCAAAGGAGCTAAGTTATCTGGGACTTGTCATGAATCAGGAACAGCATATATGCAGGTTGAATGAGAAAGACCTGAATCTTACACCGATTGAATTTCGTCTTTTATGGTATCTGTGTGAGCGTCAGGGAAAGGTTGTCAGTGCAAGGGAGCTGTACACCGCAATCTGGCAGGAAGAATATCTCTCATCCAGCAACAATACCCTGATGGTACATATCCGGCATATCCGTGAAAAGATGAAGGATCGCGGAGAACACCCGCGCTATATACAAAATGTCTGGGGTGTGGGCTATAAGCTGGGAGAAACACTATGAAACGCACTGTATGGATACTGCTTGCAGCAATCGCAGTGGTCGCTGGAGTTTATATCGCTGCGGATCTGCTGGGCAACGGTATGCTGCGGGAATTTTTGTCCGAACAGTTTTTCTATATGGAAGAATATACGGATACGACAGGTATCCTGCATCAGTATCTTTCTCCCAACTGGTATCGAATCAAGCAGCTGTTTTTTTTGCTGACGGCACTGGTTGTTGTAATTTGTATTGTCTGCGTGCGGACACAAAGCAGCCGTGTCGCTATGAAGCACAGGGCAGAGATAGAAAAGGCGATGGAAACGGCCCTGCATCAGTTTTTGGAGGATCGCGATTTTTATCTTCCGGAGGGCTTTGGTAATATAGAGGCACTTCTGCTGCAGATTCGAGCAAAGGAACAGAAGCAGCTGGCAATGCTGGAGAAACAGACACGTCAGAAGCATGATTTGATATCGTATCTGGCCCATGACATGAAGACACCGCTGGCTTCAGTCATCGGGTATCTGAACCTATTGAACGATGTATCGGATGTTCCAAAAGCACAGCGGGATACCTACATCCGTATCACCCTTGATAAGGCGGAACGACTGGAACAGCTGATTGATGAATTTTTTGATATAACGCGCTTTAATCTTCATGATATCGTTGTTTCAAGAGGGAGGATTGCGTTGGATTTTCTGCTGGAACAGCTAAAGGAGCAGTTCTATCCGACTCTGCTTGCACAGCATAAGGAGCTGAAGCTGGATATTGCAGAGGGCTCTGTTTGCTACGGTGATGCGGATAAGCTTGCCAGAGCTTTCAATAATGTATTGAAAAACGCTATTTCCTATAGCTATCCCAATACCGTGATACGGGTAGCAGTCAAACAGGAAGCAGAGCATATCCTGCTGGAATTCCACAATCAGGGGGATGAAATTCCAGAACAGAAGCTGGAGATGATTTTCGAAAAATTCTTCCGACTGGATAAGGCCAGATCCACAGCATCCGGTGGAGCCGGTCTTGGTCTTGCAATCGCAAAGGAAATCGTCGAGGCCCACGGAGGCAGCATTTATGCGGACAGTAATATGGAGGAAACAGTTTTCTATATAAAGCTTCCCATGCCCGCAACGGATACAGAGCTGCAGTCAGCATGATTGATGTGCTGCATCTGGAGGCAGAGAATGTACAAGGCTACAAACTGTAACCAATGCTCTTGGTTTATGATGAAAGCACCTGCGGGTGTTTTTTTTTCGACGAGAAAGCTGTTATGCAGTGAATGCGTTTTTGCTGCGGATAAGATTGGAGAAGACTATTTGATAAACGAAACAGAATACGCTGGCTGATTATGCTGTTTCAATTTACGGATAACATGGATTTCAGACTGAAAAAGGGCATCCGCTGTGTGGGTGCTGCGATGTTTATGTTTACCGCGCTTGTAATTTTTTTATATGGAAGTACTTGCTTTTGACCTCATTCTAATCAACTTCAGCATGTGCCTTTGCCTGAAGCCTTTCAGCGTATGCGAAGTGAACAAACAAGCAACGCAAGGAGTTAAGTGATAATTAAGTAAGTGCTAAGTCTGTGTTTTCAACTATCTGTGCAATTCATGGTTCAATAGAGTCATGAAGGAGCTGATACGATGAAACGATTTAAAAAACTGCTGCTGGCTGGTGTACTGATTACAGGTCTTGTCTGTTATTTACGACCGATGATTTCCAAGGAGGATAAGGTGAATCTTCAAATCAGAAACACAGAAGAGCAGCCGATCAAGATAAGCAGCGAATTATACAGTAAGAATTATATCCTTATCCGGCAAAAGGATAGCAAGGTGATGCTGAAGGAAAGGGAAGAAGAAGCGATTGCTCCGGCATCCTTAACCAAGCTTATGACGGTATATACGGCATTGCAGCATATTGATGATTTGCAGAAAACCGTACGTATTCCAGCCTCCATATTCCCGCAGCTGGAAAAGGAGCAGGCGTCAATGGCCGGTTTTTTACCGGATGAGGAGGTGACCTATGAGGATTTGATTTATGGAGCATTACTGCCAAGCGGCGCTGATGCATGTATGACCCTGGCCATTTCACTGTATGGCAGTGAGGACGCATTTGTTGCCGAAATGAATGCGCAGGCTGAAAAACTGAAGCTGAAGCAAACCAGATTTCAAAACTGTACAGGACTTGATGAAGCCGGGCATGTGAGCAGCGTCCGTGATATTGCATGGATACTGGACGAGGCATTAAAGCTTCCTAAATTTGCAGAGGCTTTTCATGCAACCAACTACGTTATGGCTCCCAGCAATATGCATCCGGAAGGAATGACCATCTATTCCACTATGCGGATGACCATGGATCAAAACGAGTTGTCACAGGATGATATTTTGGGCGGGAAGACCGGATATACAAAGAAAGCCGGTCTATGTCTTGCCACACAGGCACGTATCCATGAGGAAACGTGGTTGTTTGTCAGCGCTCATGCGTCTGGTTCTGCTACAACAAAGCCATATCACATTCTGGATGCGATAAACGTGTATGAAGCTCTCGCAAGGCTTTATGCATAAGTCTGAATCCGGTAATGAAAGTAAGAGACAATCGCAAGGCTGTATGCATAAGCCTGAATCCGGAGGTGGAAATAAGAGGCAATCGCCCGGCACAGCTTGTCTGACTACAGGCAGATTCATCTCAGGAAAAACAAGGCAGACATACAGCTTAAGACTGTGTTCACGGCATTGTCTATGATTCACTGTTAAAGGTGGTATTCTCTGTGCTGCAACATATCCGGTTTAAGATTCAGGAAAATACAAAGGCAGACCATATGCGGTGTATACGGTACGTGGTCTGTCTTTTCTACATATCAGGCATGCACGCAGCATTTCTCTATCATAGTGTCCCTCGGTTCCCTTTTTTTATGGTGTTGCTTTTTCTAATCATACAAAAGATAAAAAAGCACACGATCGGTGGAATACACTGTGCCATGGATTATCAGATGGAAGCACGGATGTTGGAATGTTGGTTGGAAGTGATACATACATAAAGGGTATCGTACTGGTAATGAGGCTTACTGTTATCGCGGGTCTATGAGATATGCACCCCATAAAAGCAATTCCTATAGATATCGGAGTAAAATACCTCAGTTTTTCCGGCATATGCACTGATTTAAAACATGCAATACAACAAATCACCCGTTTTTCAGCTGATTTGTTGTTGCAATCTTTTTACCGTTTTCTCTGACCATCTGAAGCAGGTGGAACCTCAAGCTTATATCCTCTGTTTTATCTACGGTGTAGATAGCTTCTATTATCAAAATGTGAGGATAGCCTAACTTAAAGTTTTTATGATAAACAGTATATAACAGTTGACAACAGTTATATACTGTTATATACTGTTTGTGAACAGAGGAGGTATCTTATGAAAATCATTATTAACAACTCTTCTATGACTCCGATTTATGAACAGGTAGTAGAGCAAATAAAGGCTATGATCCTGAGCGAGGAGCTGGAGGAAGGCGATATTCTGCCATCTGTTCGTTCTCTATCCAAGGAACTGAAAATATCCGCTCTGACAGTCAAGAAAGCGTACGATAATCTGGAGGCTGAAGGATTTGCGGTTACTGTTCATGGCAAGGGCACCTATGTAGCCGGACTGAACAGGGCCCTGGTGATGGAGGAACATAAGAAGGAAATCGAAGCCGATTTGGACAAGGCCATTCAAAAAGGCAGAAGCTGCGGGATGGAGGACAGCGACCTGCTGGAACTGTTCCATCTGCTATTGGAGGAATGAATATGCTGAAACTGCAAAATGTTGTGAAAAACTACGGTGCCTTTTCTCTGCACTGTTCGCTGGAGCTGAAAAGCGGACAGATCAGTGCGCTGATCGGGCAAAATGGTGCTGGTAAAAGCACAACCTTTAAAGCCATTCTGGGATTGATTTCCATTGATGGCGGGGAAATTGAGGTATTGGGAAAGCCTGTACAGGAGCTGACACCGGAGGAAAAAGAATATGTGGGTGTCGTATTATCTGATTCCGGCTTCAGTGGATATCTGAATATCAAGGATATCCTTCCCGTAATGGACAATATGTACACGAAATTTGAAAAAGCGGAATTTCTGCGACAGTGCCAGAGATTTGCGTTGCCGATGGATAAACAGATTCGGGATTTTTCAACCGGAATGAAGGCCAAGCTAAAGGCATTGATTGCTCTTTCCCATCATGCGAAGGTGCTTATTCTTGATGAACCGACAGCCGGTCTGGATGTGGTCGCAAGGGATGAACTGCTGGATTTGCTTCGGGAGTACATGGAACAGCATGAGGATGCCTGTATGCTGGTTAGCTCCCATATCTCTTCCGATCTGGAGGGACTGTGTGATGATCTGTATATGATTCATGAGGGAAAGATTGTTATGCATGAGGATACAGATGTGTTGCTGAGTGATTACGCTTTGCTGAAGATGGATGAACGGCAGTATGCGGATTTGGATAAGCGCTATTTGCTGCGCCGGCGCAAGGAACCCTATGGCTATGCTGTACTGACCAGCCAAAAACAGTTTTATATGGAAAACTATCCGCAGCTTACTGTGGAAAAAGGGTCCATTGATGATGTGATTATGATGATGATACGAGGTGAACAGATATGAAAGGTTTATTGATTAAGGACTTCAAGCTGATGAAAAATCAGAAGAATTTCTTCTTTATCATGATATTTATAGCGGCAGCCATGTTGTTTGCTGAATTTGAATCAACCTTCGTTGTCAGCTATTTCACAATGATCGCTTCTATGTTTGTGCTGAGTACGATCAGCTATGACGAATATGACAACGGCTATGCCTTTCTGTTTTCCATGCCTTTTTCCAGAACGTCCTATGTGAAGGAAAAATATGTATTCTCTATTTTAGTTGGAGGCGGTGCATGGCTGCTTTCGGTGGTACTGTCGGGAATTCTCATTACTATTCGCAATCCGCAGATAAGCGTCATGGACTGGCTGCCGATTGATCTGCTATATATTTGCATCGTCCTTCTGTTTGCGGCTGTCATGATCCCTGTACAGCTGAAATTCGGCGGAGAACGGGGGAGAGTAGCATTGCTGCTTACCGTTGGTGTTGCCGTGCTGGGAAGTATGGGAGTCATAAAGCTTCTTGAAATACTGCAGGTAGATCTGGATGCTGTTCTGGCATCTATGAGTACAATGAATATGATGCAGATCGGAGGTGCTGCAGGGATATTCTCGGTAGTGCTGCTTGCGATATCCTACCGCATCAGCTGTCGTGTTATGAAAAACAAAGAATTCTAAAGCAATCATAAAACGATATATAGGGATAGCCGACACCGGGCTGTCTCTTTTCTTTTGGAAAGGCTTCTAGAAAAAAGGACTCTCAAAGTGTAAAGGGGGGTGACGCAGTCAAGGGTAATTGACAGGGCTGTAATAGCAAAGCGGAAGCAGTCGGATCATAGGAATTTACTACTTTCGGTTTTTCAGCTTTTTATATGCGTACCCTGATTTGCGTAAGAGGCATGGTGAAAATCATACGTGTAGTATTCTGTAAATACCTTTCACGTACATGAAATGTTAAATCAGCTCATGTATCGCTTCATCTCCTCTGCTTCAGCTTTTTCATAATTTCGATACAGGTCACTCAGTACGGACATGGAGGTTTGTGTTCTGCGATTTTTAGCAGTGTGCAAATACTGGTGTGATACGATATACACATCTTTAGCTTTCTTCATGCAGTATTTCTTTAAAGGCTGCCTGCTGTATCCGGAACAATTTAAAAATACAGTGACTGCTTTAAAATTACGGGAAAGCCATTCCTTTTACGGGAATGGCTTTATCAACCTACGATTGCTGCATAGGTTTCATAGATGGAATTCCATGTATAACGTCCGACGAGTCCATCTACGGCCAGACCGAATTCCCGCTGATAGGCACGTACGGCGCGATCCAGTCCTGGTCCGAAGCGGCTGTCAACGGTTACAGATGGAATGGATGGATAGCTTTCTGAGATAATGGAAAGGAAATACTGCAGCTGTTGCACTTCGATGCCGACATCCCCCTGACGCAGCACCTTTCCGGTCCATAAACCGGTAAAATAACCTTCCAATCTGCCAAGACTTCCCAGCTCCGCCAGCTTGCGGACTGCGACATAAATTCGGGAAATCTGATACCAGGTGGACTGCCCGACAATCCCATCTACGGTAAGGTCAAACTGCCGCTGAAAGGCTCTTACCGCACTCTCTGTTTGCGGTCCGAAAACAGCATCGGGTGGATAGATTAACGGAATGTTGGGATAATTGACAGCGATTCCGTTCAACAGCTCCTGAATGATAAACACCGGCTGACCGCTGCTTCCAAGCCGCAGGGCATAGCCGGGATAGGAAGGGGTGTACGGCTGCCAGTTATCTGTTTCCAGAAATTGCATTTGATCACCGTAATAATATCGGATGATGCCATAGGAATCATATCCGCGATTTGCCAGATCGAGTGTTCCCCACTGCTTCAGCCCCGGACACTGAGCTCTTTTTCCATCGCAATATTCCGCATAATACGGCTCCCTGTAAAACGGTTTTTTCAGATAATCTCCCATAACCTCATCCACAACCGCAGCGATATTATCATAGATATTACGACCGGGAACAAATGCCTGATCAAAGGCTGTGGAATTGGTGATATCAAAGGAATACCCTCTGCTTCGATACCATTCCGTGTAAATACGGTTTAGGGCAAGGGACATCTGACACCAGATATTTGCCCGCAAAGCTTCATACGGCCATGTCGGATAGATTTCACTGGATGCGACATTCTTGATATAATCGACAAAGCCAATGGTAACATTCTGTGCACTGGCTGTCGGTCTTCCCAGATGAACGGTAATCGTCGTGGGAAGGATGATTTCTTCTAGCATGAGCGACATCCTCCTCCCTCATGAAGCTGATGCTCACCGATATCGATGGTATTGCTTACACTCCGTACCCCGGAATTTTGCATGATAACGGTCAGCGTTGAATCGGTTTCTGCAAATATCTGTACACCGTTGCGGACTTCTGTATCGTAGCCTTCTTTGGCAACGTGAATATCATACTGACCATACGGGCGTGTCAGTGAGTGAATGTCTGTTGAATGCGAGCTATCCGGAGCATCCAATTCAATACGTTGTGTTTTACCGAATTCATCTGTACTGCATTCCATGATAAATATAGATCCGCGCTCATCCCGTCGAAAGACACTGATCTGCGCATTGGGAATGGGCTGTGCGGTTTCCTCCATGGTTTCAACCATGACATATCCTGTAGTGATAATATCACCTCCTTTACAGCGTATGCCGCAAATGTCCGTGGTATCGGGTCAATCGCCTGTCTGTGCCGGCGCGAATTACAGAAATATTTCATGACTGTGATATTTTTGTGATTAACATTACATATACTTGAAAAGGTGAAGATGATGAAAAGAAAAAAATACCTGCTGGGTGCAGGACTGCTTTGTACCATACTGGCAGCATCCTTCTGTCTGTCGCACATTACCTCCGTTTCCGCGAAACGTGCCTTCCATGCACTGGATGGTGTGGAAATCGTATTGGATCCCGGACATGGGGGAAAGGATGACGGTGCCCGCAGCAACGAAGCGAAGGAACAGGAAATCAATCTGAAAATTGCACAGAAGTTGAAGAAGCTGCTGGAGGAAGGCGGTGCCCATGTGACGATGACCCGTGACGGTGCCTATGATCTGGCAAGCGAAGGTGCTTCGAACCGCAAACGCGAGGATATGAAAAAGCGTATCGAACTGATCAATCAGGACAAGACGGATCTGTTCATCAGCATCCATTTGAATTCCTATCCTAACACAAGTGTAAAGGGGGCTCAGGCCTTTTATGCTCCAAAGAATGAGGTATCCAAGGTATTTGCGGACATTGTGCAGAAGCATTTCCGCGCACTGACGCAGACGAAGATGACAAGCAAGCCGGGAGATTATTATATTCTGAATAATGCGCAGAAGATCGGTTCTCTTGTAGAGTGCGGATTTCTATCGAATGCAGAGGATCGTGCGAAGCTTATCACCGATGAATATCAGCAAAAGGTGGCGCAGACGCTGTATGACAGTATACTGGAATATTTCAATTTCCTGTCGTGAGAATACCGATAACCGAATGAGAATGTGATTTGAAAGCTGCTGTATAGGCGGGTGTACAGTTTATGGCGAATAGAATGACTGCTTCATAGCAGCCGTAATCTGTAGGACAGGGCAAAGGAGCGCTGTATGTGCTGCTGTAGGATGCGTTTATAGCCGGCTTTGCCTTGATTACAGCCTGTACAGAACTTATCTTATGAAACATACAGAACGAGCTGCTGAACCTTGGATGAGCTCCTGATAGAGATGTTCCCGTTGTGAACGCTATCGGTTATATCTTTGTTATTCAACCGGATTTGTATGGCATAGTTCTTCTGATCTGCATAAAGGTGAAAGGTTCTTCTCTTTCCTTTAAAGAGCGCATATCGTTCACTGCTGTTTCGATGGTGCGCTTTGCCGTCGAACAGAGTACCGCTGCCTCGTACTTCAATCTGCAGCAGACAACGCTCCTGTCTGTCCTGCGGTTCCATGAAAACTGTAATGGCTGAGCAAAGACCCTGTGTTTGCCGCATAAATAGGCAATGTATCACAAACAGAAATAGTCCTGTACAAAGGATAATTTTGGTCAGATAAAAAAATGTTTTTCTCATGTGCTTCCTTTCCTGTGCAAAAATCAAGATACACATCGTGAACAGAAAAGCCCTGTACCACATAATATGCATTATGTAGTACAGGACATTGTTAGTGTGCAGGAGGCAGGACTGCAATCAAAGGCAGGGAAACGGTCAGCTGGGCAAATGATCTGTTTAAGAAAAAAAGATGAATAGCTGATGATATCTTCCTCAGTTATGTAAGAATATATGGTAAAATATACCTGTAAGCAGAATATGAGTGCTACCACATAATGCATATTATGTGGTATTTTTCAACAGAGGCGTACCAGATCCATGCGGGACAGTGTCTTCTCATATTCCTGAAAGCTGGTCATCGTATACACCCTGGTGGTCTCAATGGAGGAGTGCCCGAGGATATCCGCCAGTCGAACCACATCCTTTTCCATACTGTAGAAGGTGAAGGCGAACAAATGCCGCAGATTATGCGGAAAAACCTTGTTGTTGCTGACATTGGCATGGAGACACAGCTTTTTCATCGCTTTCCAGATATTGCTGCGATCCAGCGGTCTTCCGGAATTCGTGACGAAAACACTGCCGGATGTTATCTTTTTTCTTTTACAGTATGCCAGCAGCTGTTTACGCAGTCTGGATGGAAAGAATATATAGCGGAGCTTACCTTTATTCTGCACGGCTGCCTTTCTGCTTTTTACAGCTTCCACAGTAATGAATCGATGCTCAGATACACGGATTCCGGTCGCGCATATGGTTTGAAGCAGCAGATACATACGCTCATTATGGGTATCCTGCGCTGCTTTTAAAAGTCTGGCATAGTCTTTCTTAGTCAGCTCTCTCTCTTTCTCAATACAGGTTCTTTTCTGTATTTTCAATAGCTTTACCCGATATCCGGGCTGATTGATAAAGGTGAAAAAACAGTTAATTGCAACAAGCATGCTGTTGATGCTTACCGAGGTATAGGATTTCATCAGCTCCTCCTTATACTTTATAATACACTGCTTCGTCAGAGTCTTTTCAGAAGAAAGGTAGGCAAAGAGTCTTGTAATATCCCGGATGTATTTTTGTACGGTCAATGTACTTTTTTCTTCCTCGATTAAATGGATTCTGAAAATATCGATCTGCTCAAATGCTTCTGTATAGTCCATGCTGGTTCCTCCTGTAATCATTGTTATGTACCCTATCATAGCACAAATCCGGCTTTGATCTCACCGGTGTGGCTTGTGGAAAACAGAGAGCATTTCGACTTGACGGCTTTTTGTGATAAAAAAATTAAAAATATGTTGACATCATGTTTTACTTGTGGTATTATTTACAGGCATTCGATGGAAATGGGCCTGTAGCTCAGGTGGTTAGAGCGCACCCCTGATAAGGGTGAGGTCGTTGGTTCAAGTCCATTCAGGCCCACCATCGAATTTAAATATACATGGGGTGTTAGCTCAGCTGGGAGAGCACCTGCTTTGCACGCAGGGGGTCATCGGTTCGATCCCGATACGCTCCACCATGATAAATAGTAAAGGATTTCAATCTTAATAACGGTTGAAATCCCTTTTTCTTATACTCTGCATGCCTGTATCCGGAAGTGGATGCCTGCACGATGTAAATTGCTTCTTTTCAGGTCTTTTTCACGATAAACAACAGCTGCACTTTAGTTGTATTCGGCCTTCGGTATATATCCTCCGGCTTTATATTCTTATCGTCACAAAGATACCAGTACCAGTATTTTGCAGGATCGTTCGCAAAGCAGATACATATATCGTCAAGCTGCATATCCGCAATACGCTGGCCATCCATGCGGATAAGATGGCGGTAGGTAACAGTATTCCCGTGTTCCCCCTCCCCTGTCACAGTATAGCTTTTCGCTAACGCATCATAGCTTATCAGGATATCCTGTGAGGAATCCGATGCATCCTGTATGCGTATAGTTGATAAAGAAGCAGTATGCAATCCCTTTAAAAAAGAAATCCAGGACTCTCCGTCTACCAGCTCCAGCTCGATATTGCGTGTGATATCCGAACATCTTCTGGCGATATCCGGATAGGCTGCTTCCACCGCTGTCTGCTGAAGGAGATAGCCGCCCATGGAATTTATAAGCATATAAAATACAAACAGCATAGACTTCATCACAATCGCCTCCCTCTAACTGGAATACGATAAAGTCATGGAAAATATTTCAACTGTATTTCTTTTTATCTGAAAATAGTGTACCATAGGTCATGGTGATGAAAAATGAAATATATTAACAGCAGAGATCTGATGATGTTTTTACCGCAGCCAATCACAAAGCTGGGCGTATTTGAAGCGGAAACAGTGGATGCTGCGCTGACCATGTGTGCAGATGCGTTTCCTAAAATCGAGCAGGAATTTCATGTGACGATAGATTTTGCCACCTTTAAATTTCAGCTGCTGAAAACAATGAGTGAATTCTTATATAAATGTGCAGAATGTCCGCATGAATGCCTGAAAAATCCGCGTCAGCATGTGGAGGAGGAACGCTATATCAGAAATCATATCAAGCTCCCTCTATGGCCGAAGCGTATGCAGAAAAATAATGCGGAGAATTTTTTTCTCATGGAATATATTCTGACCTATGCAGATATTCTGTTTCGCTATCTTCTCGATGCGGGAATACCTCAGGAAAATGCAAATCTTATAGCAACCAATGCACTGGATCAGCTGGCGCTGTGGGTGGATGAGAACTGTATCCGGAAATGCGGATATGCGTGTATTCGCAGAAGTGCGTCATCTGGCTACTGTACGCTTTGTTCCTATATGCTTCAGCCCCTTGCCTGTCCAAACAAAAAGGAAATCAGTTTAAGGCAGCTTGGCATGCAGGAGGAAGACCTTGTGTGCATGCGTCGTGAATTCAAATAGCTTACTCATTGCAGTCCAAAAGCAGGTGGAAAGGCTTCATCTGCTTTTTTTCTGGATTTTTGTTATAGGCCGGAAGAACAGCAGCTGCACTATCTTCATAAAAAGTTAAGAAATCTTTTGTTGACCTAGCGTGCACTCCATTGTATACAATAAAGGTATATATATGATTTTTTATAGGTGAAAGCCAGAAAGCTTACTGGCTGAAGGGAGATCGGATGAGAACGAGTGAACGAATATTGCAGGAAGTTAAAAAGGCAGTGATTGGAAAGGATGAGCTGCTGGAAAAAATCCTGATGGCGATATTGGCCAACGGACATATTCTGATGGAGGATATGCCGGGAGTGGGGAAAACGACGATTGCGCGGGCATTTGCGGATGCCATGCAGCTGGATTGTCGAAGAATGCAATTTACGGTGGATGTATTACCGGCGGATGTTACCGGCTTTAGTGTAATTGATCCGCAAACCGGAAAGACACAGATCCGCAAGGGAGCGGTTTTTACCAATCTGTTTCTTGCGGATGAAATCAACCGTACATCTTCCCGTACACAGGCAGCTCTGCTGGAGGTAATGGAAGAGGGGAGTGTCAGTGTGGATGGAGTTACCATGGTGCTGGAACAGCCTTTTCTGGTCATTGCGACACAAAATCCTTATGGCTCTGCAGGAACACAGCAGCTTCCGGAAAGTCAGCTGGATCGTTTCATGATCCGTTTGGAAATCGGTTATCCCTCACAGCAGGATGAAATTGAGATTCTCAAACGCAAGCAGAATCCGGAAAGCTATCGTGTGCAGTGCGTGGCACAGCGTACGCAGATTTTGGAAATGCAGAAGGCCTGCTCAGAGGTGTTTGTACATGACTCTCTATATCATTACATCATTCAGCTGCTGCAGGCGACAAGAAATAATCAGCGCATTTATCGCGGAGCAAGTCCAAGAGCAGGGGTGGCACTCCTTGATATGTCCAAGGCCTGTGCACTGCTGCAGGGACGGGATTATGTAGTGCCGGAGGATATGCAGAGGGTCTTCGTGGATACCATCGCTCATCGTATCCTCATGCAGCCATCCCACAGCGTAGATGCCGCAGCAGCAAAAGAGGTGCTGACACATCTTCTGCATCACATACAGCCTCCGCATACCAGAAGGAAGGGTCTATGATTCGATCCTGGCTTACATATCTGATCCTGCTGCTTCTGGATGCACTGATATGGATAACCATTGACGGGTATATATATTACCTGCTGCTGCGCGTGCTGCTTATGCTTCCTCTTCTCAGCCTGCTTCTGTTTATCGCCGGAAACAGACTTGTGAAGCTTCAGCTGAAAACGGAAAAGGACGGCTGTGTGATATGTATGGCAACCCGGTTTCCGTTGCTTGTGTTCAGCTGTATACAGATACAGGGAATGTGGAGGAATTGCTTTTATGAGACAAAAGAGGCTGTGCAGCTGGAGCTGAATCAAATGGAAAGGAAGCTGTATTTGCCAGAGCTTGGAAGCGGGCAATATCGGCTGCGGCTGACCTCCCTGCAGACAAGAGACCTTCTTGGACTGTTTCGCAAGACCCGGGTATGGGAAAAGGAGGAAGCAGCCTTCCGGTTTCCACAGCCGCGCCCTGTTTCACAAGTACAATTTACAAGAATCATACAGGAATCCCGTCAGCGCCCCACCGGACCATTGAGCAGTGATTATGAACTGAAGGAGCATCATGAGGGTGAGCCTGTACGCTGTATTCATTATAAGGCGAGCTATCGGCTTCAGAAAACGATGGTGCGTGAATTTCAGAAGGAGGAATCTGCCTATCTGCAGCTTCATCTGCGCTTTCCTCAAGAACAGGAGGCATGTGAGCGTATTCTGGCGATTGCCTGTGGATTTTGTCTGAAAGCAAGTGCGCAGGACATGGTGCATATACGCTGGCAGACAGCTGGCGGTATTCAGGAGGTACAGCTGCAAAGCCCGCAGGATATGGAAGGCTTTTTGCGGAAGCTGCTGTCCATGCCGCGTTTCTGTGAAGCATCCTGTGATTCGCAAAGTGCGCTGTATCTGGATGAAGCATTTGCGGCTCTTTTTGAACGGGAGGCTGACGTATGAATAAACAAGTGATTTCCAGTCTTCTGCTTTTGATGGGAATGCTTTCCTGTCTTGGTGTGTTTCTATTCGCCTTTCCCTTTTGGGATACGGTTCTCTGGCTGCTGTACATACCGGTGCTGCTTTTTGCGGTAGCCGGATATCATCACCTGCTGCTTCACCGCAGGAAAAAGGTGATTCTGATATTGGCCGGATGCATGATCGCTGCAGGTGTGCTCAGCTTTCCATTGCTGCAAAAGGGTGCTTATATCGCCTATAATATTATCACTGAGGTTTATCACGATGCGAGCGGCTATGTGTTTTATCCCTATGATGTTACGGATTCCACCATGCTGTATCAGCTTCAGTTTACCTGGCTGCTGCTTTATGTAAGCATATGGCTGTTTTGCGGTATGCTGACCTTCTGGCGCACACGCCATTATTTTGCGCTATTCATGCTGTCCTTTCTTCCAGTGTTTTTTACACTGCTCTATCAGACACCGATCCCCTGGCTGTTTGCCGTTATGCTTATCATATTCTGGTTTATGCTGTTTCTTTCACGCATGGGAGTGACAAACGGGCATGGGGGATATGTACGGTTGAGTGCCTTTGGATTGAGTGTTATCTGTGTGCTGTTAACCTTTTTTACCTCACTGCCGGATGCCTATGAAATACGAGGCACCAGCGGATCACTTCGTGAGCGGCTGCTGCAGCGTGTGGATGAGCTTGCCTACTTCCTTACCCATGCCGGTGAAGAGGAGGGGGAAGTGGATTTGGGCAAAGCAGCGAATCGATTTTATACCGGTGCAACGCAGCTGGTTGTGCGATCCGATGATGCACGGGGTACGATTTATCTGAAAAGCTATAGCGGTGCGCTGTATGAAGATAATCGCTGGCAAGTATTGCCGGAATCCAGCTATGCTGCTTTAACATCCTATAACTGGCAGGATGTGGATACCTGGCTTGATAAAAAAAATCCCGCCTTTACACAGATTTTGCAAAAAACGGGAGCTTTGATGCATCTGGAAATAGAAGATCACCGTGCATCCAAACGTTATGCTCTGACGCCGTATCTGATGAAAGAGGCATTACCAAATACAACTCCATGGTATGATGCATACCGTCTGGAGCAGGATGATACCATGAGCTATACTGCCTACGCATTGTCCAGCACGAATATGACGGGAGATTCCACAGTGAAAGCAGATGCATATCCCGCCTTTGTCAAGGAGCACTATCTTCAGCTGCCTGCCAATCTCAAAAGGCTGTTTGATGAGCAAAAGCCCTTTAAAAATCTGAATGCTCAGGATAGTGAAAATTTTACATACGATATTCAAACAACCATACAGGAGTATTTAAAGGAAACGACCAGCTATACGCTGAAGTCGGGAAGAACACCGGATGACCGTGATTTTGTAGAATTTTTTCTGACCGAGAATAAAAAGGGCTATTGTGTGCATTATGCTACCACGGCGGTTATGCTGTTTCGCTATATGGGGATACCTGCCCGCTATGCTGAAGGATTCTCCTTTCAGGCCCAGGCCATGTCTGGCGGCAGTATAGAGATACCGGATGAGAACGCGCATGCATGGGTGGAAATCTTCGATTCAGAAAAAGGATGGATCCCCATTGAGGTGACACCGGGCTTTGCGAGTGAAAGCAAGCCGTCCTCTCAGGCAGCGCACGTCCAGAAACAGGAACAGGGCGGTACAGACACACCGGAACAAAACACGCCGAGCGAGCAGAAAACCAAGCAAACGAAGAAAGCTGCACAGGGTGATCGAAGCAGAGAAGTACAAGGGGACACGCTTTGGAGCTTCGGCACTACAGGCGTTGTTGCTATGCTGATTTTATTCCTGTTGCTAACCGTCATTCTCCAGCGCCGGGCGCGAATTGCATACAGAGAATTGCTATGCCTGCAGCGGGATGCGAACAAGGCGGTTTATCACAGCTATCGTTATCTGCACAGCTTTATGAAGGATGAGGAGCTGCCGAAAACAATACACTCCCTGTGTGAGAAAGCCATATATTCTCCACATGCGTTGACAAGGGAGGAGGCAGAGCTAGTTTACGGCTATGCGCAAAAGCAGGCAAGAAAGCTGCTGCGTCGATCCTCTTTCATAAAACGATGGGGGCTGCGCTATCTTCGGGCACTTGGCTGATGATTGCCTGCATACGTTCGATGCAGGCAAATGCGAACAGCTGTGTAATGTGAAACAGAAAACCAAAAAAGAGCCTTGCATATGAATGGAGTTTCCTCTGCTTATCTGATGATTGTAAAATTTCTGCTTTCTGATTATACGCACATCACGGCTATACAGTACCGCTTTCTGTATACAGAACGGAAAAGCTGCTATAAAAAAATGCAGCTGCTTACGCGGCGGCTGCACATTTGCTTATACTTTCTCCAGCTTGCTGAGAGCCTTTGCTTCAAAGGCTTCTTTTTTTACTATGAAGCGATCATGGTCAGCGGTACCGATCAAATCCTTTTCATCCCTTGCGACGATGTGAAAGGACACCTTTTTACGGTCTACGGCAGTGATTTCCACTTCCGCCTCCACCACCATGCCAGCAGGCGTTGCTGCGTCGTGCGTTGTCTGCATCATCACACCGACACTTGTTTCTCCATCCTCCAGAAACTGATCAAGACAGGCTGCAGCGGTATTCTCCATCAGCGCAATCATCATCGGTGTCGCATAGACATCGACAATTCCGCTGCCAACATGGGAGGCCAGCATGCTTTCCTCCACTGTGAGCTTTTTGGTTAGCTTTGTATGCAGTTTGATTTCATTCATAAACGTACCTTCCTTTTTCTGCTTCATATTATAGCATAATCTAAGGAAAAGCTTCCATACTAACGGTAGAAATTGGAGGTATGCATATGTTTATTTACGATACAAAACTGCCCTTTGAGGTACAGATTACACGACCGGATATGAAATACTACCTTTTGCTGGATCGTCAGCTGAAGGGCTGCAGCAGCGGTCTGAAGCAGGCGGCAGTCTATATACGACAAAGCTTCATGATCAACAATCCGACCTTCCATGATATTTTTATGCGTCTGGGGGCACGCCAGATCAGTGATATGGAGGTTCTCAGCTGTGTTATTCATCAGATGCATGGCGAGGATGACCGGTATTATGATGAATCCAACGATGATACACCTGTTTTTGAATTTATAAAGCCGTGTCATACGCAGGAGGAGCATTGCAGCTGTCAGCAGGAATCAGAAGAGGAACAGCACCATGTGAACAATGATCTAACCGCTGCTGTGATGCGGGATATGCAGTACGAGGAAGAACAGATACACATTTATGAAGAGCTGATTCGCTATATTCAGGATGATGGTGCGGATGAAGCCTTTTCCTATCTTCTGGACAGTGCGAAAAAGGCGATGGATACCTTACGCAATCTGCTGCATATTCTGACAACACATACGGAAATGAAGGATTTTGGAGAAGGGGATACCCATAATGCGTGGGATCTTGATACATCCAATTATTTTGATAAGCCGAACCCGACCTTTGTGAATCCATCAGATATTGAGGATTTTCCCTTTAAACGATAAACTGGATACGCTTATATAAGAAATAGAGGCAATACCGCAAGCATTGACAGGATTTCGTTCATGAAACAGTAAATAAGATATCGCAAACAGCAGGTGCAGCCGATTACGTAGGCATCTGCTGTTTTGTGCTGTGGCTACTCACATATGAAAGCTTATATGCAATACTGTTACTGTCATTGGCCTTCCTTTATCTGTAGCTGGATGACAGCGGCTCACATGCATATGCAAACTGTGCGTATTTCCTGTATAATAAGGACAGGTGATGATTTTGATGAGAGAAGAAGCCCTGCATGCACATAAGAAGAAGCGGAAAGCCTGTATACGCCATCTGCGGATATTACTGGTGCTGTTTTATATATTTCTAATAGCTTATATGGTGTTTTCCTATTTTCTGCTGCAGCTGATGCTGGAGGGGACCCACATCGCTTTCCTGCGCAATTTTCTGCTTCACGGGGCCGCTTTGCTGGTATGGCTTGCGGTGATTCGCATGCTGTGGAGCTGCCGCAGACTGGGCAGGCTGTTATTCCATCTGCTGTCTGTTTTAAATCTTTATACGCTTTATGAGCTGCTTTCCCTTTTTCAAATTGATATCACAAGGGAGAATTTCCTTCTGCGGATCGTCTATGCACTTATGGTGGTGGGAAAAGCATGCCTGCTGCTGTATATGGCGTGGAGTATGCAACGGAATCCGCAGATAATCTACATATGGAAGCCGCATGGTATGGAAACGGATACTGAAATGCAGGAAGAAGCAGTGCGTGCGATTCGCCTTCCTCAAAAGGAGCACGTTCCCCATGACCAGCGGCTGGATCTGCGAGCGAGAAACCGCATTCGTGGCTGCGCTGTCACTTTGCTTCTGTATCAGTACGGTATGCTGGTTCTGCTGTATCTTCTCATGTTTGTATGCCGCTATTACAGTAAGGATGATGAAGGCATGCAGTTTATGCAGCGGACATTGCTGTTGGCTTCCCTGTTTTCTGCCTTGATCTGGTCTCTTCCTGCGGTATCCCTGTTTCTTTATAAGCCATGGAGCCGCTGGATTGTTCCTGTGATGTGGGCAGCGGAGCTGGTGCGCCTGCTGCTGACATTGCCGCAGCTTGTGGATGTGTTTCAGACGCAGAACTATCAGCTGCTTTCCTGGATGGTTCTTGCTGTGGCGGAGCTGGTGCGTTATGTTTTGCTGTATCGCCTGCTGCAGTATTTTCTAAAGGACCCCTTTGTTCGCGTTTATTGGATGCGCAGATATCATGAAGGGATTCAAGAAGACCAGGAATTGTAAATTGTGATGAAGACAAATGAACTTCATATTCTAAAGGTTCCATGATATACTAAAAGTACATTGGAAAGATAATGCAGGAGGATATTTTATGGAAATGAACAAGTATATCGACCATACACTGTTAAAAGCAGATGCAACGTATGACAAAATTGAAACACTTTGTGCAGAAGCAAAGGAATATGATTTTGCCAGTGTATGCGTAAACAGCTACTGGGTATCAACATGTGCAGAGCTGCTGAAGGGAACAGACGTTAAGGTTTGTACCGTTGTGGGCTTCCCGCTGGGTGCCATGAGTACCAAAGCCAAGGCCTTTGAAACTGCCAATGCGATTGCCGACGGTGCTAAGGAAATCGACATGGTTTTGAATATCGGAGAAATGAAAGCAGGAAACTATGATGCAGTACGCGCGGATGTGAAGACCGTTGTGGAGGCAGCAGAAGGAAACTGTGTGAAGGTTATTCTGGAAAACTGCCTGCTGACAAAGGAAGAAATCGTAAAGGCGTGCGAGCTTTGTGTAGAGGCCGGTGCAACATTTGTTAAAACATCAACCGGATTCTCAACAAGCGGAGCTACTCCTGAGGATGTCAAGCTGATGAAGGATACCGTGCAGGGGCATTGTCTGGTAAAGGCAGCCGGCGGTGTTCGCTGTTATGAGGATATGGAGAAAATGGTGGAAGCCGGAGCAGACCGTATCGGTACAAGTGCCGGTGTGAAGCTGATGCAGAGAGAAACCAGTGACGGTGGATATTAACAGCGGGAAACCGCTGTTTTTTGCTCTTTGAAGAACGCCGATACGCTGGAAGCTGCTGCACGAAATCGCTATTCATCAAATGCTGCTGATGCAGGTAACGGCAGCATTCGGTTTAAATCATAATCTGCTTTGTAAATAACGTTCCGTGATAAGGCTTCCGCTTTTATCCGCATTGTTGTGATCAGCAACAAAACCGTTACAATTCACAGTCCTTTTGAAAAGTAAGATGGTTCGGTATATGAGAGAAATATTACTATATCATTTGTCACGTTAGCTCCATATTCTAGAAGATCATAGTTAAATCACATATGTTTGACCTGACTGTGAACAGTAACACAAAACCATAAAATTCCTAAAAAAATTGCTGAAGTGAAAAGTTAAATTCCACTTTCAAAAGGCGAATAAAAAATGTGGAACTTTCTTCTACAAAAGTCTCTACAGAGCATAAATATAGCGTTAGAAAGGGTTTCAAATAGGTA
>SKEY01001382.1_pt1 | contig 31864 bp, 30 predicted proteins | sample 4843871 | NCBI WGS metagenome assembly SKEY01 (sample SAMN11008797, study PRJNA524170) | human gut metagenome | biome: Human fecal sample; material: Feces; isolation source: fecal sample from pouch patient p36 | host: Homo sapiens | place: Israel: Tel-Aviv | collected 2016-12-04 | reverse complement strand
AGCCACTTACTGTAGTATGATGCGGATGAAGTTTTCCATTGGCATCCCAATTTCGTAATGTCTGGGCAGATACGCCTATAATTTTTGAAAATTCATGTATAGAATAATATTTACTCAAAGTATCAACCCCTTTCAATAATATTCTACCCTAACATCTTATAAAACTCAACATGCGCTTATATAATTTTATAATTTATATTTAACTGTTAATAACCTCCCCTGCAGACAGATATTCCCATTTACCATATTCGTTGTATAGGATTTCCGCGAATGTTTTTTTGATTTATAATGCGGAAATCCCACTCCCGGTTCCCGGAAAGCCCCTTCCAGATTTAACTGTACATTCGCCAGCGCAAGAGAATCTACTTCTTTCAGCCATGGATATTCTTTTTTATATCAGGCCGGCGTATTTTTCAGCATCTTTTTTTCTTCCTGATAATAGCGGATCTTATCCGCAAGCATCCTGTTATAGAGGAAACGACTGCAGCCGATTGTCTTCTCTATCTGGGTTATCTGTTCTTTATTTGGATAGATCCTTATTTTTACTGCCCGGTTTATCTTTCTCACCCTGACTCTCTATATACTGATGGATTATTTCAACCATAACAAACTGTAAGTATCTCAGATATTGATGTTATAAAATGGCAGGACTTCTGCCATTTTACATGGCATCATATTTAACTATATCAGAATCTTCATATTCTGTAATAACACCCAACTCAAGTAATGCCATTGAAATAAGCGACAATAATGAGAATGAAGTTCACAATATAACATAACAGAACTTATTGAGTTAGCGCATAATGTCATCAATTACAGCTTTTTCTTCATAAGTCTTTATAGCATCAGACACTTCTTTTATATTTTCATCAATCCCCTTTATATTTTCTTTGTAGTAACTACAAGCCAGGCAAAAATCTTTGGGAACTCTATCATTTATAAAAGAACATTCCGGATGCGCATATGAATTTCTTTTCAATTCAGTTTGAAAATTGGGACATTCATTGGGATTTTCCTTTACAATTTTATCTCGCTGTTCATATAATTCCTTTTGTTTTTTTGTTAAAAACTCCGAATATATACGGAATCGTAACACCAGATTTATTCTTCCCCTCTCACCTCTGGTTTTTTTCGCAAATTCTCTCTCAGCTTTTTCTTCCAGATTATATTTCTTCAAAATCGATTCAGCTTTTTCTCCATCCATTTATATTTACTCCTAACACATCATTTTCTGTAATAAAAAACACATACGCTTCATTTAATTTCTGATACTGATCTCCTGGCTCTGTTACATTCGCATCAATCAGACTGCTATTATATCTGGCTCTTTTTACCCCTACTCCCTTATCATCCCTTTGAATTTCGATGTTATATACCTGTTCCTGCTTATCTACAGCCAAAATATCCAAACGTACAGAACGTCCCTGTAAATTCTTTATTGCATATTGGCTATAACTTTAAGATCATTACGGTTCAATATGATTTGTAACAAAAACTCCGTACATTTCTGATCTTCAAATACTTTGCTCATAAAATCATCATCTAAAAGACGAAAACCACGTAATCTCTGAAGGTCTTCCTCATGTTTCTGTTCAAAATCAAGACTACTTCTTTCATTCATCGGTAACACCTTCTCTCTTTATTATCATCTTAACATCACCTAACCTTCATTTCAAGGATACTATTCAATATTCTTCTGGTATCTCTTTTGAAAAAGTTAATTGATACTCTTCTGAAAGAACAGAATTTATAAATTTCCCTGTTTTCATACTTTCCAAAAAGAGGTATTATTATAGAAAAAGCACAGGAGGTATTCAAATGAAAGCACATAAATATTGGTCATTTGGTGCATTGGCAACCATGATTGGAACCTTTTATACCGGCTATAAAAATATGAAATCAGCTCACAAATATTTTGCTTGCAGTTCTCTTCTCTGCATGATTATGGCTATCTACTCTGGTCATAAAATGATTTCTGGCAAATCCAGAAAAAAGAAAGATTCTGTTTCTGAAGAATCCGCAGAATAATCAGAACTATAGAAATGTTTACATACGTTTGCCTGATGGATAAATATTTTCCATCAGGCAAACTTGCTATTTTTCATCTTTTTTCAATCTGTCGTATAATATATGTTCTGATCCATCAATAAGATTTCTTTTTTTCTTATGGTTCTTCGGATGGCCCATCTTCTCCTTTACCTCATCCGGCACATCGATCAGTCCGAACCGATAGAACATTCCGTAGATGTAAGTCATGCCCCGGATATCACCCAGTGCCTTTGGCCGATCTACTACTTCTCCTTTAATATTTCCAAGTGCCAGCAACACCGAACTCCACGCCAGACTTTTACTCTTCTCCTGTCTGTCAATCCACAGCTCTTTCGTGTACTCGCCGTTCCTACCTTTTTTAATTTCGTAAGAGAATGGCAACCCAGAGTAGGTTTTGAATTTCACACCGGCATAAGCCACAACCACACCCCAGAAGTTTTCTTCTGTCGGATCAGTCCTCCACCGCTTCATGGCTCTGTATCTTCGCTGCCTCTCTGCACCAACACTGATTTTCTCCTTTTCTGTACCTGGGAAGTACACCCCCTTTTTATATGGCAGGTACGAGGTAACGGAGGCTTTGGAAAGATTCAGGATATTTGCGGTTGAAAGGATTGCTTCTTTATAGTTCTGTGTTTCTCGGTAATCTTCAAAAGTGTCCTGCACTTTCTCCGCCACTTCTGATTCATACACACCGGCTGTGATGAGCAGCTTTCTCACTTTGATAGGATTCAGATTCAGAGCATCGGCGATGGCCTGCAAAGATATCTCAGAATCATAAAGCGCCACAGCACTTTCCATCTGCTCTTGCAGATTCTTCCCGGCATCGTACTCCGGCTTCAGCTTCTTCCGACCTCCACCGGGCTTTCTGGCTTTATATGCTCTTTTCTCTCCCATAGCTCACAGCACCAGTTCATACAATTTGAACGTCATCTCCCCGACCACATCATAATAAAGTGTCTTGGTCTGGATATATCGAAAGCCCAGTTTCTGATACAGCTTTTCGGCAGTTGTGTTATTTTCGATTACATCAAGCCTCAACGCCTTCTTGCCAGCCTTTCTTTCCTGTTCAATTACATTCTCTATTAATTTTCGCGCCAGTCCTTTTCCACGATGATCCGGATGAACTGCCAAAACATGAAGAACAATTACCTCCTCCGAATCAACCTGCCACGGCGCATCTGAATAGCCATCGACCTTTTCATTGTCTGCTATGACACACGCTGCGATTTCACCACCATCTACCAGCACATATAGCTCTTTCCTCTCAATGCTGTTCCGTATCATCTCATCAGATGGGTGGATACCTTTCTTCCAATGCGGAAATGACGGGTCGTCCTGCTCCTGATCAATCAAAGTCCAGTACAGAGATCTTATTTTGTAAAAATCCTCTTTTTCTGCCTTACGGAATATCATTTTATCCATCCTTTATTCGTGTAGCTCCAACGGCAGTCCATCCGGGTCATGGAAGAAAGTCATCTTCTTTCCGGTATAATCGTCAACCCGAATCGGCTCACATTCAATGCCTACCTCCGCCAGCTCATTCACTGTCTGTTCCACGCTATCAACGCAGAATGCAAGGTGACGCAGGCCACAGGCCTCCGGGCGATTCACACGCTTCGGCGGGTTTTCCTCTGCAAAAATCTCCAGCTCTGTGTATTCATTCACACGAAGATCCAGCTTCCAGTCCTTTCGCTCCGGACGGTAGTTTTCTCTGATGACAGAGAATCCCAACTTGTTCACATAGAAATCTTTTGCGGCTTCGTAGTCGGATACGATGATTGCAATATGATGTATTTTTGATAAATTCATTTTATATCACACTCCATTTCTTATTCTCATTTTATTTCTGTTACAAACTATATAACGACCCTCAAAATATACCGTGTGTGCCTCAGTTCCACGGGAGCCTGTGTTTCACACACGGCATTATATTCACTTCAACTTCTCTAAAATCTCGTCCGCACTCATCCCACTTGCCAGCAGCTTCTTAACCACACTCTCGGCTTCCACTTTCTTTGCCTCTTCGGCGGCTTTCTGATCAGCGGCGGCTTTCTTAGCTTCCAGTTTGCTTAATTCCTTTTCAGCTTTTTTCAGAGCTACCTTCTTATCTTTTAATATATTTTTGTTTTCTTCTATTGCCTTCAGGGTTGTTTCGATTTCGCTGTTGAGGGTTGTGATTTCGGATTGCTTTTCCGTTATTTGGGTTGCGTAGTCAGTCTTGGAGACTGAGTTGTTGGTGGTTTTGGGACGGTTTTTGCTGCCTTTCGTTCTGGGCATGGGTGATAACCTCTTTCCTTTTTTATAATATTGCACCTGAAACTTGCCAAAAGCATATATTGATTTTATAATAGAACAATTCTTGTTCCATGATTCCCTCTATTTCCAGGTACTAGAGAAATTTGAATTTGTTCGGTTTTATGCGTTTTGACTGCTTCTTTTATACTATCTAAATTAGCAATTTTAACTGACTCAAGCTCAACACTTACAAGCAAGTCAGTAATTTTTTTTCCTAATATTGTAATACTTACTGTTTCTTTGAATTCTAAACGAGCATCACTATTTATTCCATCTGGTTCTATTACATGAAAATTTGCTGTCGCATTAAAGTTATCCCATGTAAAGCCACTTGGTTTATTCATAATGTTATTAGACAAAAATCCTATTAATTCTATATCTTCATCGGACGGCTCTTGATCCGTTGGGAATTGAATTCCATATTGATTTTCAATCATTAGCAGTCTTTTGGCAATATCAATATTATAATTGATGTTGTCATATTCATCGTCAAACAAAATCCGATCCAGTTTTACACTAAATAAATCTTGCTTTTGCTCTGTCACAAAAACAAACAATCTATTACCCGGAACTGCCTCCTTCATAAAATTCAAAAATTTATATATACTTTTCCAGGACTTTCCAGAAAATCGATATGTGAAATCTGTTGCTCTTGTATCCACATGGTACGTCAAGGCTAAAACAAAATCCGTTGAGTATTCTTCATTAGATATTTTAATTATGCCCGCATCTGGATCTACTGGTTGTATTCTCATAACTGTATCATACCTATATGGAATACCATCGATTCCAATCACACAGTTCATACCCGCTGGTAATTCTTCTGGAACAATTTTAAATATACTCTCTCTCCATTCTTTTTGAAATTGTTCCTGATAGGGATCAATATTATCTCCAATCATCTTTTGCATATCAAGCATTTCGACATTAATAGGCGTTTGCGAAATTCTAGCTCTATTTAATGCTTCTTGAAATGACATACCAACAGGAATAACAATTTTAGCCGTTGCTTTTACTTTCTGCGGATATCGCTCCCGTGCTTCTTCATTTAACGGCTCACTATGTATATCGGCTTTTCCGTCCTTCATATTCACAACAACTTGGTAACCTTGCGGTAAGGCTTTACTTGGTTTTAGCAGCACATTCGAGATAGAATCTAATGTTATTTTTAAATCCTCTGGATTATCTTTTATATGGCTGATTGCTATTGCCGGATTTTCAATTTTAACTACCGAATCCTGATATATGTTTCCATTTTCCATAGTACCAACCTCGATACTATTCTGTTTTCCATTTTTCCGGAATAATCCCTTTATTTTATCAAATACATATTTCAGCATAGTACATTTCCTTATTCTTCAACATCCTGTTTGATTGTGCCAGTTACTGTTCCGACCTTTATACTATTGGACTTTTTTACTTTTTCATCCGCTAAATCTGATTTACCAGTTTTACGAACATCTTGAATAATTGAATTAGCTTTTTTTGCTTCAATAATATTTTTCTTGTCAATTTCTTTTTGATATTTTCGACCAAGCAAAAATGAACACACAACTCCCGCCAGTAAGCTGATTAAAAATGCCCCCAACGCCGTAGACGGATCAAGCAAATTTTGAAATTGTTGTACTAAATTCATATAAGATTCCTCCGTCGTATTTTACTATATTCTTCTCACATCTTCGCCGATCATAAGATCGTTGCCTGCTGCCCACCACGGAGAGGTGTGTGATATTATTCGAGCAGCGTAGGGAGCTACCGCTCCCAGTATATCACAAGTCAGCAAATAAATCAGCCTTGTACACGCCTTTTTCTAACATTTTCTTGAAGCTGTCCTTTACTGCTGCGACATCCTCATGGTAGGTCATGCCGTACCAGGTGTCGTTGGTTTTGTCAGTTGTCACATACTAATACTCTTATATATTATGCTATCTTATTTTTCACTTTTCTTGCAAATTCACTTATTTCATTTCTATCAAACAAAACAATAAATTCAACAAGAAGTGCACATACTCCTACAATAAGGCAATCTACACATAAAATAAGCCAGCTACTAGGATATGGTAATACACCAGCAAGTACACGAATAAGAATCACGTTAACAACACAGGCTATCAGATGTCTTAAAATAACCGGATAAAACGTAGAGATTTTTATTTTTAAACAATAAGCCGAATAAATTGGTGCATCAATCAGATGAATTAAATTAAGAACCATAGTGGTCAAAACAACCGCATATTCACCTAAGCTAGTATATTTAATCAGGACATACATTCCTATAATATTTGCTGTTCCCATTGCCAGTGTTATGTAACAAGGAAGTCTTAATTTGTTCGTCAATGTATATACATAATACAGCGGATTGACTACTCCAATAACAATATCACTAAACAACACAATCATTGATATCTTAAAAATCAAGCTGATATTTTGTGAATCCGTCAACCACAGTCGTAAAAATGGTGTACCATACGAAAAGAAACCGGCAATTAATAAGCCACAAACCAAGCCAGTGATCTTCATTGAACGTTTCAGAGAAGAAACTAGCAACTCAGTATTTCCTTCAGCATAGTAACGAGTTTGAAGAGGTTTAAAAGCATTCGCAATGGTTCCCACCAAAGTATAACAAATCGTTGCCAAATTCTTAGCTACCGATATTTGTCCCATTGCTGTTGCTGTTAACATAAGATTTGTTATGATTAAATCCAAACCGCTATTCAAGACATTTCCAAGATTATTAATTGAATTCCAAATACCAGACGAAACCAGTTCTTTGACCGAATCGATGGAAAATTTTTTCGCATCATATTTTAACTCTGGAGTTAGCCTATGCGCATTTCGAATGTTTACCAAAAGAAGGTATGCAGCAGCAACCATTGCAGCAATTCCGACATACCAAACCTTCGGTGCAAGTGCAACGCATAAAACAAGCAGTACTGCACCTTGAATAAATGTTGATGTGGTTTTCTGCCTTTCGGATAAATCCAAACGGTTTTTTATAAAAGTAGAGACATTAAATGCCGTTTGCATTACAGTAAGCAAATACTTTATCAGAACAACTATAAATAATATTTTTACATCGTTAACTAGTAAATCAGGTATATTAAGAAACTTTTCTAGAAATCTTATAATAAAAAGAGACGGAACAAATACAAGAAGCGATAACACGCAGTCTGCAACGATCACAGAACTGTAAAGCTGTTCTGCCTTTTTTAAATCATTCTGGTGATAAGCAATCGCGATATACCTACTTGCAAACGAATTCAACGCAATAGATATCAAATCAATATAAGATGTAAATGTATTTGCTAACGACACAAAACCGTATGCTTCTACACCAATATTATTAGTAACATAAGGTGTCGTCAAGAAATTAATGGCATACTTAACCAATATCGCCAACACAGCCCATATTATATTTAATAAAATGGCTTTGCTGTCACTCCTTCTTTTTTCCATATATCGCAAGTATCCTCCTATCTTTATTCGGTGTCAGTCGGGAGTGACCCATTTTTATCAATGCACCCATTCAACATTGTGCTTCAGAATTCTTCCTCCCACACCGCCAATCAAAATTTTGCTTTCATCAAAAGAACGTGTCACACATGCTCGATATGCAACAATACTTTCATTTGGAATTCTAACCCCTTTAAGTATATCCACATACGAACAAAGCCATACATGATCTCCTATAACCACCGATTTCTCAGTTGGGGATTTTATTCCATCAACTAGAACCACATGATTATCACTATCTCGAATATTTACATTCCAGCCAAGTAAGCAATCCTCACCTATAATTATTTCATTGTTACACGAAAAGAAGCAATTTACATTTGAGTCAAAGCCATCACCTACACAAAAGTGACCGCCAACCCTTATACTGTTTCCATGTTTAAAATTGGCTTTTCCCATAAATTCAACCTGAGAGCCCTTTCTAATTTCAAGATACCCCCCCCCGGATTTTACTGGAACTATGCCCTTTGTGCCATCAAAGCCAATTTTAACACATGCAAATGAAGGTTTCTGGAGTTTTACACAACCCTTTTCCAGATGTGCAAGTTTTGTATCAAAACTTATCAGCATTGGGCAACGCAGTCCTCTTAAACCGAATAGTTTTAAATTGACATAAAGTGTTTTAGGAAAGCTTAACAATACAATTAGCATTCTTTTAATTTTCATCTAAAACTGTTCTCCTTTTCAACATAGTCATCTATTGAATATTTCAAGCCATCATTTTGCGAATAATAATAGATCATTCCTAAAACAAATAGCATCGATGTACTATAAAACTCCGCTTCAAAAATAAATGTCAATAACAACCCCAATGTGCAGTACGTCAAGACTCGAATGCCTCTATTTTGATTCCAAATCGATTTACAGGATTTATATAGAACAACATAAATCATAACATACGAAACTAATGCTATGATTCCACCCTCTAATAAGATTCTCAAGTATCCATTGTGCGTACTAAAACCAGAAATAATTTCACCCTTTGACCAAAAATAAAAACTGTTAGAAACATCTGATCCTATGCCATATCCGTATATAGGTGATTGATAAACCAGTTTTAATGTTTGGGCCCACAGAACTGACCTTCCCGAAAATGTTACATCCTTATGCAACACATTGGTAATAAACTCAGCAAAAATTCCTTGAGAGAAAAAGTTTGAAAATACGACCAAGAAACAAATCACACCAATAGCTATTATGCCATTACGTAGATTTAGAAATTTTTCAAAACCTTTTTTGTCAAAATAAAGTAAAAAAAACATAATCAAAACAGCCATCATACCATTTGCCGCCCATGCTGCCAAAAGGCTTGATGCAAATATAACCGTGGCAATCGCAATATTTCTTTTCCGATTCCTTGATGGCAAAAATTTTTCAATATAAAAAATAGAAATTCCAAGAATAGGCAAAAGCGTAAATACCATCTTGTTATCTATTCCAATTAGAAATGTTTTATTACTTGATTGAGTTGCTATAATTCCCTCTGGATTCACCAATATTATCCCACAATTTATTATAGATAATATCGCATAATATATGATAAGTCCTCTCAAAGTCTTTCTTTCGCACCGTTTTAACATATAATTAATCCAAAGAACCGGAAACAAAAGATTAAACATACGTGTTACCGCATCAGCTACGTTTGTTTTCTGTAATGCGGATATAACAATCATAATTAAAGCAAAAGAAATGATAGCTAAAATCAAGTCATTACCTTTTCTTCTTATTTTTCCATTTCCAAAAGTCAACAAAGCTATGATTATAAAGCTCAAATACTTCAAATCATAAACTATTCTCATAAACGAAAACGTCTGTAATCCATTGGGTACTAGAAATGGAATGATTGCTATCGCTGCAAAAAGTGTATTTGCATCATAAGATTTATTCTGCGTCATGATTTCTCCCATCTTATCGTATTTCCAGAATCACAGACATAATCTTTAATTCTCTAATTCTGAATATATTAGTCCATACCTCTTGGCAACCCCTGGTAACGAAAATTTCTTCTGTGCATACAGATATAACTGCTCACCCATATCACGTAAATTTGAATGATTGCTTTGCCATGTCTGAAAAGCACGTTCAAAAGCTACTGAAGCTGCATGATAATGTTCTTCTTCATTATCATACCGATATGTAAACATTGAATCCTGCGGGAAGTCCATAAGCGTTCCAACCAAGGTAGCTACAAGTGTCTTCTTAAATGTAATTGAAAGCATTGCACTTCCGGAATTCAAACTGCTTTTTTCAGATAATGGTAAAAAAACAATATCGGCCCATTGGTATAACGATGTCATTTCTTCATCTTTTATAAATCTAGGTATGAGATTTACATTTCCCGCTTTTACTCCGAGTTTTCTAATTTGAGTTGCATATTCCTCAGATATTGGCTTTCCTGCAATTGTAAACTCAACATCCTTTTCTTTATAATCTTCAGCAATTTTCAAGATCATCTCGATATTTTTATATGGCCGAATATTTCCCACAAACAAAATATGCATTTTATTGGAATCACTTGAAAGTTCTGGAATGTTTACTTCCGAAGTTGGATATATTCCATCATATGTGGGATGATATACGACCCTTACTTTTTGTGCAATGTCTTCATCCGTCATGTACAGTTTTAATGCGGTTTTAGAATAATCGCATAGTACTGCTACTCTATCTGCATGATTACACATAAACTTTATAATATAGCTACTAAGTACAGGATGTTTCGTATCATGCGGCAGCATATTATGGAACGTGTGAATAATTTTTATGTGATTCGCTTTAAAGTAATAAATTCTTGCAATATTTCTCACTAAATATGGCAAGAGCTTTGGCATAGGATAATCAGGAACAGCATCAAACCAATTTAAGGTAATCACCTGTACCTCTTTTGCTAAACTGTGACTCCCGAAAAGCGATTTCATCGGAACTACTTCGTATCCATTCGATTCGATTGCCGTTTTTATCATCCCAATATAGGGATTACTTGAATGCTCATAGGGATATAATGCTGTTTTCTTCATGCCGCCACCTCTATTATACATTTAATCTCATAATCTTTTTGTCTCTTTGTTCTATGAAAAAATTGCCGCAGCATGATACTTATCCCCCCCCCCGAACCAATCCGACTTTTGTTCCTTTATTAGCTGTATTTTCTGTGATTTGCTCATCGAATATGTCGGCAGTAGATCATCCTTATGCTTTTTATAGTACACATCAATGTTTTCAATGACTCTAGCTGGTACACCTGCTACGACAGAATTAGCCGGAACATTTTTCGTTACTACAGAATTTGCTGCAATAATGCAATTATCTCCGATAGTGACATTGGGGAGAATCATCGCATTCCATCCTATATTACAATTATCACCAATCACAATTCGACCGTATAGAACAGACTCTTTATCAACAAGCCCCAATTTTCTCAAGGTCCATATACTACCATCATGTGTTATTAGTTGGACATTATGTGTCAACCTAACATTATCACCTATAGAAACCAAATACGGTTCATCACCAATGACAATTGTTTTTGCAATATTACAGCCTTTCCCAATTGTCATTCCTTCTTTTCTCAACATTTTTATAAACTGCTCATTCGAGCAAAGTTTAATTTTTATTTTTCGTATCACAGATTTCAGTTTTACCATTCCTTGCGCCCTCTAGGTTTTAAAGAATATCTAGCCACTCCTGTGTTATCTTATCTGGATCAAAGTCTGCGGCTCTCTTCATTATTCTTTGTTTATAATCGTTACGCTGCTCCTCATTCTGAAGCATTTCAATAATTGCATCTGCCAGCATTTTTTCTGCATTTGTCAGTTCATCTTTAGCTTCATATTTTTTATCGTCCATTTCCGGAACCAAGATGCCATATTTACCATATGTTACTTCATGAATTTCTGTTTTCAAATCCATATCAGGTGCCAGTAATTCTTTTGCGCCATATTTATAGTCGGCAGAAACAACTGGCAGACCACAAGCCATACATTCAACCAGAATATTACCAAGTCCCTCATACACTGATGAAAATGCAAATATATCCGAGCGCACCATATAGATATATGGATTAGACTTATATCCTAATAATTTAATACTATCCTCTAATTTATAATCTTTGATTAAGCGTTCTAAATAGTCCTTATTTCCGCCTTGTCCTAAAATAAGAAGCTTTGCATCAGGCATCTTATTAATCACTCTTGAAAAAGCTCTTATTAAATGCCATTGTCCCTTTTGATCAACAAGGCGTCCTGCAGTCAATACAATATTTCCTTTGTTATTTATAAAGAACTGTTCATCATCATCTGGAAGCTTCTCACCTTGTATTTTATCCTTGATGGTCTCAATATAACACGGATTATAAATTGCAATAACTTTATCCTGTTTTACTCCGAAATGTTCAATCAAATCTTCTCGCACCATTTTTGACAAGGCAATTATACAATCAGTATGTCTAAATGTGAACCTTTCTTTCATCTTTAAAATTGGATTCAATTCAGAAGATAATTTGTTTCGAACTGAGACATATACTTTCTCTCCACATTTAGAAAGAACACTTGCTAACGCGGCTTCCTGTAAGAAGCATATGCAATGTGTAATATTGCGCTCTTTTTTTACCTTTTTAAGTCTTTTTGCCAATTCCAAATGCCAAAAAACTTTCAATTTTCCTTTATCTTTTGGCATTTTTAAATCGATTGTTTCCACTGTTGATCCATATGTGTTATTGTTAATATGTTCAACAACTAATATTACATTTTCTGTTTTTGCCAGTGAGCTTGCCAAATTCGTTGCAACTCTTTCTGCTCCTCCGCCAGATAAATCTGAAACCACAACCATAATATTCTTTTTCATAATAACTTTCCTCTTTCTCAATGTAAAAATGGAGAGCCATGCATTATATAATCGAAATCAGTACAGCCTCTTTTTCGAATGAATTTTGCTGGAACTCCTCCCCATACCTCATATGGAGGAATATCTTTCGTTACCACAGCTCCTGCCGCAACTATAGCACCATCTCCAATTGTAACATCTTGTAAAACAGTTGCCCCCGTGCCTATCCAACAATGATGTCCGATATGAATCGGTTTAAAAGAAGCTTTAAATTTAGGGTCATCAATATCATGACTGCCCGTAATAAAAGTTGTATGACTTGAAATGTTTGTATCATGGTCAATATAAATGCCACCCCTTGCATCTAAATCGACAAACCATCCGATGGATACACCATCCGCAAGATTTAATCCTTTCGGAAAAAGTATATCGGCTCGACGACAAATTGTGCTTCTCTTTCCAATTTTAGCACCCAGCATTTGATAAAACCATTTCCTTATGTGTCGACTAGGTATTTTATTGACAACGACATTACCGAATAAAACAATCGCATAATAAACACATTTTACAGGTTTGCTCATTGTCCTATTGATAGATACATTATCCTGATTGTTTTCCATTTTGTTCTGCCCTCTTTAGCACTTCTCATAATAATTGAGTACTTTCTCTGAAAATTTTTCAAAGCTGAACTCGTTTTGAAATGTACGATATGCTTCTCTTTCCAATTGCTTTTGAGTCTCTGGATGCTCAAACAGATACAGCACTTTTTCTGCGATTTTCTCGCTATTTTTTGCTGGAATAAGATATCCATTCTTGCTGTCGTCAACTACTTCAACTGTACCGTCTACTGCCGTAGCCACAACGGTCTTTCCTACGGAAAAGCCTTCAATTGGTGTCAATGGCAGACCTTCCCACAAAGAACTGAGCACCAGCAAATCAACTTGCGAAAGAACATTTTGCACATCTCTTCGGAATCCGAGAAAAATCACCTCTTCTTGAATTCCAAGCTGATTCACCAACGATTTAAGTTTTTCACGATCAACACCATCGCCTATAAGAATATACTTAATTCTATCTGTCTTCTTTTTAATCATTGGATAAGACTTGATAAAATATTCCATTCCTTTTTGCTCGGCAAAGCGTCCGACATTACCTACGAGATAAAATCCATCTTCTTTTAATTTTTTTAGTGTTTTATCCACTACTACTTCGTCATCAAACTTTTCGATTGCATTATGTATAACCGTAACTTGTGAAGCATTAAAGTCAAAATAATCTACTAAGTTTTTCTTTACCATTTCACCACACGCAATCAACTTGGCATTTCTATACGCAAATTGTGTGATACGTTTATTATTATAAAACGTATTATGTGATGTGTTGATAAGGATAAAATTGTGTCTTTTCTTTACAACAGCTGCATAAAACGCCGCCATTCTGTGGTGCGTATGTACGACCGTGATTTCTTCGTTCTTAATTATCTTAGATATTTGATTTATAACTTTAATAAACGTAGCCGGATCATGTTTCCCGACATCATTAATTTGAATGTGTAAAATCCCCATTTCTTCTAAAGTTTTTACCATCGGTCCACCAGTGGAACAAACAACCATTTTGTTTACTTTTGGTTTAAGGATCTTGCACATCTGAATCATCACATTGGACGTTCCACCCATTCCCATAGTCCTCGAAAAGAAGAGAACGTTTTGCTGTTTCAAATCCATTTCATTTTCCTTTCTATATTCTTCCTTTTAACCATCTCTTTATTTTTAATGGAATCAATGCTTTCACTTGACTGGCATATTTCCTTATACCTATCTTTTTTTGATATCTATTTTCTAATGCATCCCATCCACCTATACGATACTGTTCAAGAATCTCTTGCCTTTTTCCCTTCTCACTCGGATGCATCAACTGTTTATTTCCATATGCAGCCTTTTCAAAAGTGCTAGAGCGCATTTCAAGTCCGTCAATTTCATTCAACACTTCAAGTCCCTTTGAGGTGTTTGCAATAACAACCGAGATGCCATTACTCTCATCCCATCCATCTGCTCCATTTAAATATTCAGGATGTTGCTTTTCTATTCCCCAGTAATCTCCTAATGTAATGTCACCTGGTCTGTTTTTTCCAGCATACTTGCATCTATAACAGTTTTCTCTATACAACCACCCTTTTATAAAATAGTACAAATAAGATGATCCACTTTGCCATAATTTAACACTTTTTGTTTTTTTGTTCTTGAGAGAAAGCATTACTTTTCCGTTAATGCCCCAGCCTATTTTTTTATCTCTAAAAGTAAAATATTTAATCTTGCCTTCATATTTTCTTTCCAACATACTAAAATAGGATAAAAAAATTTTCTCACTTGGGACACCGTGACATACAATGTCTACTGTAAGCAGGTTTGTGTATTCCTTTCCCAAAAATCCCATCAATCCAGCGATTTGACACGGTGTCCCTGAAAATAGAACTTTTTTCCCTTTTTCAAGATAATCTTTTGCCTGTTGATAAGTGTTATCAATTCGACTTTGTACATATTTTGAACCCTGTAAGAGAAAGAGATTTTCAATGTTCCAGACTGCTCTATGACTCACACCATAGTTCTCCGAAAAAGACGCACCAAATACTATTCCTCCAGCTTCTATAAACTGTGTGGCAATTGCGGCAAATATTCCACCAGATGCAGATTGATTGGCCTGCTCTCTATTCTGCGAAATAGCTGCGTAAGTTTTTAAAGGCACATTTTTTTCTTCTATATTTTGAAAAGCACAAACTGTTTTGCATCTTTGGCATCTAACGCATTTATTCTCATCGATTCTGGGATAAAGGAAACCGCATTCATCCTCTTCCATATATATTGCTGCGCGAGGGCAAATATTTACACATGCTCCACATCCACAGCAATCTTCTTTATTTTCATATAATATCGGGACTTTTTTTTCCATTACTTGCTCCTTAAATAGGGCAAAGATTTAGGCTCGCCCCATTATTTTTTTCATCAAAGCCACTAAGTCACTACGACTCAGCTCGTCTTTCCTATAAAATTTTACTCGTTCAATAAATCTTTCGTCTTCGTCTCCGTCTCCATATTTTTCAAATACATATTTCATACCTTTATTTTAACAATCACCCCAGAACATACCTATAAATCCGTTTTTGCACTGGATTCACTCGATTCTAAGGCTATTACATACCTTTTCCAAATATGCTTTATCTTGTACTCTGTATGCATTCAATTTTTTATCAATAGTCTCATAGTCAATATCTTTTTCGATATCCCGAATTGTTACCTCACCCTTTGTTCCGCGCTGTGGAATATCGAGTTTACTCAATATATCTCTAATTCTCATGCTTGCTTTTTCAGGATAAAAACTAATAAACTTTTTATGAAACTGTATAGAAAAAGCTGTCGCATGAAAAGAATCCGCAATAACATATTCTGCATCACGGATCAATCCCAGATACTCTTCAACACTTGGACACCAAACTAATTTTCCAGGTCGAATGATGTCATGCCAATTGTACGAAATATTTAGTAGTTCCAGCCCTTTCGCCTGTGCAAGCTTCTGAGCATACGAGTCAAGAGTTTTGTCATGGTGAAGATTATATGTCACAACAAATTTTCTGTTTTTGAATTTATTAGAAGCGAGTCTATCCCACACTTCATTTGTCCGGTATAAAGTTGGATCAAGCACCTGAACGACATTTTCGTAGCCCAAATCATTTAACGATTTTACGCTTTGACTTTCTCTAACAGAAAGATAACTATATTTTTTTAACTGTGCCGAAATTGTATTTTTCTCACTGTCTGCAATTTTTTGTCCTATACTTGAGGCATATGAGAAACAAAATGCACCTTCTGGAACAAAATCAAGATAATAAGCCGGCTCAACACCCTCATTCCAGAAACTATTCCAGATTTGATCGCTTCCAGTACAGTAAGCATCTGCATTCGGGATATTATCTTTTAATTCTTGATTGCTATGGTATGCCTTTTGGCTCAAATTTACATGATTGCTTAGAAAAGCATTAAATGTTTTTTCTTTCTTCAGGTATGAAATCAACATGACAGCCTTTGCACCAGCCAGAAGTATAGGATTGCTCGCAAGTTTTTTGCTTTTCTTTTTTAGACGTTTTAGTGCTCCTCGTTTTGTATCGAGCTCTCTAATAAAGTCAATTGTTTCGCATTCAAATCCAAGCTCTTCAAATGTAACTTGCGTAGCATAGGTTTGAAGAACAGAGCCATAATTGCAATTTCGATGTATTGTGATATTCTCTATTTTCTTCATTTACCTGTGACCTTCCTATATTTAATTGCTAAGCCCAAAATTTTTCGATCATCCACTAAATATCTTTTAGCCATTCTCTTCGGGTCTTGTGTGATACGGAACAGCCACTCCAACCCATGATTTGCCATCCAGCGTGGAGCTCTCTTGATATTTCCCGCTTCAAAATCGAAACTCGCACCTAAGCCAAAGGAAATTGGCACTCCGAGTTCTTTGCAATGATGATACATGAACTTTTCCTGCTTGGGACAGCCTAATCCCACAATCAGAATATGTGGTTTTGCCTCTTTGATCATTTCTTTGATCTTATCCATCTCATTGGGATTCTTTTCAAATCCATAAGGAGGAGAATATGTACCTACAACCTGCAATCCCTTGTATCTCTTTGCAAGATTCTCTGCTGCCTTTGCTGCAACACCTTCAGCAGCACCTAAGAAATACATTTTATATCCTTTTTTTGCCGCCATATCACACAAGAGCGGGAAAAGATCAGACCCTGAAATTTTCTCTTTAATCGGGGTACCATACCATTTGGCAATCCAGAGCAGAGGTTTACCGTCTGTAAGAATCAAAGAGGCATTGGCATACACATCTTGCAATTCCTTATTCGTTTCCAATTGAACAATGTGATCCACATTCGGAGTGACCACATAGGCATTCCTATTCTCCTGTATAATAGAATCAATAGCCTGCAATGTTTCCTGCATTGTCAGGTTATCAATCTCAGTATTCATAAATTTCAATCTAGCCATTTTCCACTCCTCACTCTTTTGCCTTTAGCATCTCACCTTAATCAGTTCAGCATCTCCAACAACCAAACACCGCCCCAATCCAGCAGGCAAAAACAGTGTTTCCCCCTTACTGAATCGCATCGGTTTCTGTTCAGCATCCATTGTCTGAACCTCACCGTAGCCATCCAGACACATCAGCACCTGAAAGGAGGTGTCCATTACCGAAAATGCAAACCCCTTTGTAACCTGAATTTTCTCCGTTTCAAAATACTTGCAACGGCAGAGGATTTCACGGGAGCAGCCCGGATAATGCTTCACCATTCGAGGCTTCTGGCTCACATCTGGCGCAACACTCATATCCATAACCTGAACCGCCTTGTCAAAGTGTAGTTCACGCTTTTTTCCATTTTTATCCACACGGTTATAGTCATAAACCCGATAAGTCACATTGGAACTTTCCTGAATCTCGGCAACCAGAATCCCTTTTCCAATTCCATGCACCGTGCCAGCAGGCACAAAATATGTATCACCTTTGTGAACTGCTACTTTCTGCAAGTGCTTGTCCAGAGTACCGGTTTCCACTGCCTTACGCAGAATTTCTTCCGTCACTTCGTGCTGAAAGCCGTAAATCAGGTGCGCACCTTCTTCAGCATCAATGACATACCACATCTCTGTTTTGCCATTGTCACCCTCATGCTCTCTTGCATACTCATCACTCGGATGAACCTGCACAGATAAGTCCTTTTTCGCGTCAATAAATTTCACCAGTACCGGCAGTTTTCCATCTTCTACTTTCGTTCCAATGTATTCAGGATGCCGTTTTAATACCTCTGCCAGTTCCAGACCTTTAAACTCGCCGTTCGCAATGTGGCTCGGTCCATCAGGATGAACAGAGCATTCCCATGTTTCTGCCAACGGAGTTAAATCAATTTTCTTGCCGTACTCTTCTCTAAGCCTTGTGCCGCCCCAAAGGTAATCCTTTCCGGTTGGCACCAGTTTCATAATCTCCATCGTTCTGTCCTTTAATCAAGTTCAAACTTGATTTTATCTGTGACACTAATCTCGTCGCCCAACTGCACTTCGATCATATCCAGCGGAGTAATCGCTTCAACTGTGTGCTTACAACCTGCTGCAATAGTAATCACATCGCCCGTACGAAGAACCTGCTCCATGCCATCGACAATTGCCTTACCCTTACCGGAAACAACCGTCCAAACTTCTTCGCGCTCATTGTGCATATGGTAGCTCATCTTTTCTCCAGCTTTCATGGAGATTTTGACTGTCATAGAACCCGGCTGGACATCAATAACCGTGTATGTACCCCAAGACTTCTCGGCGTACATTGCTTCAGTTTCAATTTTCTCAACATACGGTTTCATATAACCGCTGCGTTCCTTATCGGAAATCAAGATGCCATCACCACTAGCTGCAACAATCATGTCCTTGCAGCCCATGCAGAGAATTGGAATATTCAGTTCATTGACCACATTGGTGTTTTCACAGATCTCATCCAGAATAGCTTTGCCCTTGGTCTTATCCGCCATGACCTCAGCCATCATGTTCCAAGTGCCAACATCCTTCCAGTCACCGCTATAGCGCAGAACCTGAATACTGGATTCCTTTTCGACCACTGCATAGTCAAAGCTAATTTTGGTCAGTGTGTCGTATTTATTGAAAAGGTCACGATAATCCTCGAAATCGATCATACTGTGAGCCTTGTCCAGCAGATATCCCAGCTTAAATGCAAAGATGCCTGCATTCCAAAGCGCACTCTGAGCCAGATACTTCTTCGCCGTCTCTACATCGGGTTTTTCCTTGAACGCTTTAACTTTGCTGACATTTTCGCCGTTTTCCGGGATGATATAGCCATACTTTTCACTTGGATAGGTCGGCTCAATGCCCATCAACGTCAAATTTGCGTTGCCCTGTTCAGCCAGCTCCTGCAAAGTTTTAACAGCCTCGTAATAGGTGTTATCCACATACGGATCAACCGGGCAGACCACGACCGCTTCACCCGCTCCAACACCCAATTCATCGTGGAGATATGCTGCTGCCAGTGCAATTGCAGGGAACGTATCACGCCGGCAGGGTTCCACACAAATGGAAGCCTTTTCACCGAGCTGATTCTTAATGGCACTTGCCTGCGATTTGCTCGTTGCAATCGTAATTTTTGCATCCGCATCTACGGTAGTAATCTGACGATAAACACGCTGCACCATAGATTCGTACTTATCACCATCTTTGAACAGTTTAATAAACTGCTTGCTACGAACATCGTTAGAAAGGGGCCAAAGACGTTTGCCAGAGCCACCAGAAAGCAAAATAATATTCATTGTATTTTCTCCCATCATCTATTACTTCAAGTACGCTTCCGCACTCTTGCAAATTTCTGTTTCGACTTTTTGTGCTGCGTCCTTATTCTCTGCGCTGACAGAGATATAAGTCTTCAGCTTCGGCTCTGTACCAGAAGGACGTACCACAATAGAGCAATTATCTTCCAGCAGGAACTTCAGCACATCAGACTTCGGCAGACCATCCAGACCGGGGGCATAATCCAGCAACTTCACGACCTTCTTGCCGCCAAACTCTTTGATTTCACCACGGAACGCCTGCATGATGCTCTGCATCTTTGCAAAACCGGCGCTGCCATCAAATTCATAACTGTGCAGAGTGTTCAGGCAATAGCCATAGGTCTTGTACAACTCATCCAGCTTATCCAGCAAACTGATGCCCTTGGTAGCATAGTAGCTGAACATCTCGCAAATCATGTATGCGCCATCAACGCCGTCCTTATCGCGGATATAAGAACCGGTCAGATAGCCATAGCTTTCCTCAAAGCCAAACACATAGCTGTCTGCCTTGCCCTGCTTTTTCAGTTTGCCGATCTGCTCGCCGATAAACTTAAAGCCAGTCAGCACATTGATGGTTCGCAGGCCATAATGAGAAGCAATCTGTTCGCCTATATCCATCGTCACGATGGTCTTAACCATGACCGGGTCAACAGGCATCTTGCCGTGCTTCACACGCTGGCTACAAATATAATCGAGCAGTAGTATACCAGTCTGGTTTCCGGTCAAGAGTTCATACTCGCCTGCTTTGTTTTTGACAGCGATGCCTACACGATCGCAGTCAGGATCGGTGGCGAGCAGCAAATCCGCATTGCACTTCTTGGCATATTCCATACCAAGTGCCATTGCTTCCTTGATCTCCGGGTTCGGGTACGGGCAGGTCGGGAAATTGCCATCCGGCTGCTCCTGCTCCTTGACCACCGTAATATTGGTGTAGCCCATCTCTTTCAAGGTACGGGTCACAGGCTTCAGACCTGTACCGTTCAGAGGACTGTAAACGATGGCAACATTTTTATTGACCTCTTCACCAAACAGAACAGATTGATTCTTGACCTCATTCACAAAGGCAGTATAGACCTCATCCGGGATGTATTTGATACTACCGTTTGCGAGACCCGCTTCAAAATCGCTGTGCTTTACATCTGCAAAGATGTCCAGTTTTTCAATCTCAGCCAAAATTTCGGCGGCAGCTTCGGTCGTGATCTGGCAGCCATCTGCACCATAAACCTTGTAGCCATTGTATTTGCTGGGATTGTGAGAAGCAGTGACCATCACGCCAGCAGAGGTGTGCAGATAACGGGTTGCAAAGGACACAGTCGGCACCGGCATCAGCACCGGCCAAATATTAACCTTGACACCATTTGCAGCGAAAACGCCAGCGGCTACTTTTGCAAATACATCACTCTTGATGCGGCTGTCATAACCGATTACCACAGAAGGCTCTGCAAAGTTTTTCCTCAGATAGTCAGCCAAACCCTGAGATGCCTTTGCTACGGTGTAAATATTCATGCGGTTGGTTCCAGCACCGATTACACCGCGAAGACCACCAGTGCCAAATGCAAGGTCACGGTAGAATGCATCTTCAATTTTTGCATCGTCCAATGTTTTCAGCTCAGTGGCAACATCGGCATCTGCCGTTGCATTTGCAAGCCAACGCTCGTATTCTTTCTTGATATCCATCTTTTATTCCCACATCTATCTCTTAATCTCTCTGAAAAATATCTCTGGTGTAAACCTTATCCTTCACATCATCTAGGCACTTGTCATACCTGTTTGCGATGATGGCGTGGCTCATTTCCTTGAACTTATCCAGATCATTAACCACTACTGATCCGAAGAATGTCTCGCCATCTTTCAGAGTCGGCTCATAGATGATCACAGTTGCGCCCTTGGCCTTGATACGCTTCATGACACCCTGAATAGAACTCTGACGGAAGTTATCGCTGTTGCTCTTCATGGTCAGGCGGTACACACCTATGGTGACTGCCTTTTCCTTGTCTTCATCAAACTCGTTTTCTGCATCATAGCCGTAGTAGCCAGCCAGCTTTAGGACGCGGTCAGCGATGAAATCTTTACGAGTTCTGTTACTCTCGACAATAGCCTCGATCAGGTTCTCCGGCACATCTGCATAGTTAGCCAGCAGCTGCTTAGTATCTTTCGGCAGGCAGTATCCGCCGTAACCAAAGGACGGGTTATTGTAGTGGCTACCAATACGAGGGTCAAGGCATACACCGTCGATAATCTGCTGGGTGTTCAAGCCCTTGCTCTCTGCATAGGTGTCCAGTTCGTTAAAGTAAGCCACGCGCAGGGCCAGATATGTATTGGCAAACAATTTGACTGCCTCTGCCTCGGTGAAGCCCATGAATAGGGTGTCGATGTTCTCCTTGATAGCGCCTTCCTGCAGCAGACCAGCAAACTCGTGTGCCGCCTCAACCAGACGCTCATCGTTCAGATCAGTGCCAACGATGATACGAGAAGGATAAAGATTATCGTACAGTGCTTTGCTTTCTCTTAAAAATTCCGGGCTGAAGATGATGTTCTTACTGTTGAATTTTTCACGTACGCTTGCGGTGTAGCCCACAGGGATCGTGGACTTGATGACCATGATGGCGTTCGGGTTATATTCCATGACCAGCTTGATCACAGCTTCGACCGCAGATGTGTCAAAATGCTGGGTGTGGCTATCGTAGTTGGTAGGTGCGGCGATTACAACAAAGTCCGCATCGGAGTATGCAGTCTTTGCATCCAGCGTTGCGGTCAGGTTCAATTCTTTCTCTGCAAGGTATTTTTCAATATAATCATCCTGAATCGGAGACTTTCGATTGTTGATCAGCTCAACTTTCTCCGGAACAATATCAACTGCGGTTACCTGGTGGTGCTGGGAAAGCAAGGTGGCAATAGATAATCCCACATAACCAGTGCCCGCAACGGCGATTTTGTAATTCTTCATGTTATTTACTCCTCCGGCCCTCATCGGGCATATCCTCTAATTTTCTATGTACACATCCATATGGATGGTATTTCTTTTTCCTCTTACCGCTCACACGGCTAAGTGTTTTCTTATGCTGTCGTATCCAATTACCCCAGCAATCATATTTTCCTTGTTTTCTACTTCATAAAACATCCGTTGAGTACACTCGTTTCTATTTCTCTATAGCCGAAATGCTGTTTTATACAGTCGAACCCCGTATACCCTGCAATGACGTTTTTTCTAAGTGTTGGATTGTTGAATCGAACCCTGTCGGCGCATGAGTTTTGTTAAAACTATATATATTACCCAGTCCTTTTCTCGCCATTCATTATTCATTATGAACAAATCATTCACTCCAACCCCTCAAAACATGTAATCATCATCACCATCCGTGCTCTACTCAACAGCTGTTTCATGAAGTAGAAATCATCTGTTTTTCTCTATTTTTCATGACTCAACAAACCGTTATGATGTAGGTGTCATTAGCGGGTCAGATAGTATACTCAACAGCAGTTTCAGACGTTAATGATAAACTCATGGATTTTTGTTGTTTTCTCCTGTTTTTCGCCATTTCCTCATAACTTCTGAAAAAGTTGTGCCAATTTTGTGTCACAGGGGTCAAAAATTTAGCGTTTTGTATGGATTTTCGGCATTTTTAGTTCATATAGCTGTGAAATATGACCAGTTTCAGCACCCCATATAGTGTGCAAAACAGGCTCTTTTTGACGTTGCTACGTCAATATGGTTTGTTGACCAGACATTTATAGACTCACACCTTTTTTCACACAGACCCTTCTCTCTTCAACACGGTCTTCACCGTCTGCAGAAGTATCTTTATATCTAACCCGAAATTCCAATTGGATATATATTCCGTATCCAATCTAACTACTTCCTCGAAATCCGTAATGTCACTTCGTCCACTAACCTGCCACATACCGGTAATTCCCGGTTTGATAGCAATTCTAGCTCTATGATGGAGTTCATACTGTTCCAGTTCGTCCTGGAGAATTGGTCTGGTTCCTACCAGGCTCATGTCGCCTTTCAGGACGTTCCAGAACTGGGGGAATTCGTCCAGGGAGGTTTTTCGGATGAATTCGCCTACGCCGGTTTTGTGTCGGCCGTCGGGCAGGATTTTGTTTCCGATGACGCGGGGGTCGAAGTCGAGTTTGAACATTCGGCTGTCACTCATTTTGTTCTGGGCCATGAGTTCGGCTTTGCGTTCTTCGGCGTCCATGTACATGCTTCGGAATTTATACATTTTGAATGGTTTGCCGTTCTGGCCGATTCTTATCTGGGAGAAGAAGATCGGACCTGGGGAACTTATGTAGATGGCCGGGCCTACGAAAATGCAGATGATCCCGGTCAGGATGCAGCCTACCAGACCGCCCAGGATATCCAGGGCTCTTTTTGCAAAAGCCTGACTTTCTGTGGCGTAGTTCATGGTAGTAGTCAGCACCGTGTATCCGCCTACTGTTTCCACCAACTGTTTCTGTCCTGGTGTGCTCTTCACTTTCGCCAGATTCAGATGAACGACCATTCCCATTTCCAAAAGTTCGTCCATGAGTTTCTGGGGATGTGGATATTCTTCATCAATATTGATAAGAACTTCATCTACCCACTGCTGACAGATATAGTTGGATGCATTTGGCATGTCTGCTACTACAGGAATGCCACTGATGCTCTGTCCGGTCATATTTTCATCGATGATCACCAGACCATTGATGTTGTAACGGTTGTAATTGTTTTTTCTTACATTTCCGATCACATCTGCCGCTATATCTTTGGTAGTGATAATGTACAGGGAATGTTCTCCACCCTCTGCCATCTTTTTGATCAGATGTTTTTTCCAGAAGATTGTCATTAAATAGGTAAAAACCATATAAAGGATTCCCATCAGATAAAGTACAATTCTGGAGAAGCTGTGCCCGTCATCTACAGAAAACAGGTACAGACCTGCTGCCAGCTCAATGATGAACATATGCTTCAGACATACCAGAAACTCCTGATAATATCCTCTCCTCAGTACTCCCTTATAGAATTCAAACAGAACGGACACACCCAGATCCATGAGCAGGATGAAAATTGCGGTGTTCCGATAGACTTTATTTTCATAGATGTTGCTGACAGTTCCGCAACGAATCCAGTCAGCCAGCAGGAAAGCCAGGGCAATACAGCAAAGATCCAGAAAAATGAAATCTTTGTGCTTATACCAGCCTTTCGTTTTCTTTCTGTACATACATGATTCTCCTTCTTCCTTTTTACCCTCCCCCCGATTGAAACGGGGCTTTTAGCTTTTTGATGTAATTTCCAGTCCAGCGCGGATTTCCCGGAATTTATCTCCTATGGGGATTTCCAATCTGGCCAGACGTTTGTGCCGGTCGATCTTTCGGATCATTTTTTCTTTTCCCTGAAGGGGACCCTGTGTAATAAATGCGGTGCCGTCTTTGATGTATCCGGCGGACATTTTCATATGGTTTTCTTTTCCCAGAAAACTCTGCAGGAGTTTCTCCTGTTCAGGTAACAGCTGAGTAGACGTCTCGGCAATGCTGCTGCAAAAGGATTCTGTATACGGCCATTGGGCAAATGCATTCCGCAGGGTTTCTCTCTGGCTTTCTTTTATAAGGAAGTATTCCGGAAATACGGTCTTTTCCTCAATATGCCAGGAGCCCTGATATTTCTTCATGCTGTCGTATGTGGGCATGCAGATTCCTGTCCGGATGTCTTCCGGGAGGTTATCTCTGCAGAAATTCAATAGTTCTGTGGTATTCTGTCCCTGGCAGTCACACAGCAGCCACATGAAAATCCCCTCTTTCGTTTTATATTTTTTCGTAGAGTATGTTACTCTACGAAAAAAAAGCTGTTAGATACTGTTTTTATTACAGTTTCTAACAGCTTTGACGGCTTATTTGACGGCGAATAGATTTGTTAAACGGTTCATGTTTTCACGTTTTAATTCCAGGGACGGATGAACATAGCGGTTCATGGTAATGTTTACATTTGCATGTCCCAGGATCTCACTGAGACTTTTAATATCAAAACCTGCCTCTATGCAGCGGGTGGCGAAGGTATGACGCAGACAGTGGAAATTTACATTTTTTATTCCGCAGAGTTCTGTTACTTTTCGGAAACGGTTCTGCATATTCCGGGGTTCTATGTATTGAAAAGCAGTTCCTGTCAATAAATATGCATCCGCCGGCTTTTGCTGAAGCAGCAAATATTCACATAATTCCTGTGGCAGTGGAATGATGCGGATAGAGCATTGACTCTTTGGAGTGGAGATCAGGATTTTTGTTTTCTTTTCTTCATTTTCGTCTGTCTGAAGTCGCTGCATGGTCTGATGCACAAACAGAGTCTTTTCTGAGAAAGAGATGTCCTGCCATTTCAGGGCGCAGATTTCTCCGATACGTAGTCCTGTAAACATACTGATCAATATTCCTACATCTCTGCAGTCTTCGGAAGAATATAGAAAAGTATAGAGTTTTTTTTGTTCTGTCAGAGAAAGAATCCGCAGATCCTTGGGTTCCTGGCGGATTGAAAGGGATTTTCCGTTATATCCTGCAGGATTTCCTTTTTCGCTAGCATACTGCAGGATACAGCGGATCAGAGACAAGATATCGGAAACGGTCTTTGGGGATAACCCGGAATTATTTTTGCCTCCGGCTGTAAGCATTCGATGGCAGAAGGTATCCATCTGCTCATAATTTAGCAACAGTATTTTCTCATTTCCCATTTCCGGGAAGATATAAGTATTTAAAAGATTTCGGTATTTTACAATGGAAGCTTCTTTTAGATGTGGCTGTCTGGATGTGATCCATTCTTCAGCTACGGTCTGAAATGTTGGAGAGGATGACAGATGTGGTTTGTTTTTAAGCCGCTCCTGACAGAGCATTTTTTCTTTCAGATCCCGGTAAGTACGGGCATATAAATATCCATATACTGTTTTTCCGGATGGTAGATGTGTTTTAATATAGCGGCCCTCCCAGCGGCCGTCCTTACGTTTGTAAATATTTTCTCCTGTTCTTGGCATGAGTGTGCTCCTCCTTATATTTGACTAGAATTTTGACGGCGATTAAATTCGATTTGTGTCGATTTTCACGTCATAAGCAAATAATAAGGCATAAAAAAAGAAGCACATATGGCTCCTTTTTAAGCATAATGCCAGAAAATCATAAAATTTTCACAGTTTTTGGGCGTAGTACTTGAATAATTTTGGCGTTTGAGGTATAATTCTCATAAATTTTGAGGCTTTAATTTTCGTAGAGTAACATACTCTGCGATATTTTTTTGCAATTTTTATGCAATTTTTCTTCCCTGTATATTTCCCCCTCCCCGGCAAAAAAAGGAACCATCCTCCCCCAGATCACTTTCTGATCTTCCCCCGGGAATATGGTTCCTTCTTATTTATTTAATAATATTTATTTCGCAACAAAGTTCACAATCTTATTCGGTACATAGATCTCTTTTACGAGATTCTTTCCTTCCAGGAAGGATGCAACTCTTTCGTCCGCTTTGGCGATCTCGAATGCTTTTTCTTTCTCGCAGTCTGTCGGGATGACGATGGTTCCTCTTACTTTACCGTTTACCTGTACACCGATTTCTACAGTCTTGGCTACTGTTTTGCCTTCGTCGTATTCCGGCCATGGTGATACTGCCAGGAAGCCTTCTCCACCGATGAACTCCCAGATTTCCTCACAGATATGAGGTGCGAACGGGCTGAGCAGTTTGATAAAAATTGTCAAGTCATCTTTGCTTAAGTGTCCTTCTGCCGTGATCTCGTTGAGCAGTGCCATCAGGCTGGCGATGGCTGTGTTGAATTTCAGGTTTTCGATATCAGAAGAAACTTTCTTGATAGTACGGTGAAGTTTCATTTCCAGTTCATCGGAAACAGATTCTTCAGACAGAAGATCTGTGAGACCTGCAACACGGTCAAGGAATTTCTTGCAGCCTTTTACAGAGCTGTCGCTCCATGGAGTAGCTGCACCGTAGTCACCCATGAACAGTACATAGGTACGGAGGGTATCTGCACCGTATTCTTCTACGATATCCAGAGGATCTACTACGTTGCCTTTGGATTTACTCATCTTATCTCCGTCCGGTCCAAGGATCAGACCCTGGATAGAACGTTTCGCATATGGTTCCGGTGTGTTTACTACACCCAGGTCATACAGGAAATGATGCCAGAATCTGGAGTAGATCATATGTCTGGTAACATGCTCCATACCACCGTTATACCAGTCAACAGGCATCCAGTATTTCAGTTTATCCATATCTGCCAGTGCGTTTGCATTGTGCGGATCTGTATATCTCAGGAAATACCAGGAAGATCCTGCCCACTGAGGCATGGTATCTGTCTCACGTTTCGCTGCAGCACCACATTTCGGGCATGTGCAGTTTACGAAGGAATCAATCTTCGCAAGCGGGGACTGTCCGTCTTCACCTGGTTCGAAATCTTTCACATCCGGCAGACGCAGTGGAAGCTCGTTCTCCGGAACTGCTACAACACCGCAATTCGGGCAGTGGATCAGCGGGATCGGCTCGCCCCAGTATCTCTGACGGTTGAATGCCCAGTCTTTCATCTTATACTGAACACCTGCTTTACCGATACCTTTCTTCTCCAGTTCTTCCAGCATACGCTCGATAGAGTCTGCTTTCTTTGTATATCCGTTCAGGAAATCAGAGTTTACCATCTCACCGTCACCTGTATAGGCTTCTTTGGAAATGTCTCCGCCTTTGATAACTTCGATGATATCAATGCCGAATTTCTTAGCGAAATCATAGTCACGCTGGTCATGTGCAGGCACTGCCATGATGGCACCTGTACCATAGCCCATCATTACATAGTCAGCAATATAGATCGGGATCTTCTTACCGTTAACCGGGTTGATTCCCTCAAGTCCCTGGATCTTCACACCTGTTTTATCTTTCACAAGCTGTGTTCTCTCGAACTCTGTTTTCTTCGCACATTCGTTACGGTATGCAACGATCTCGTCCATGTTTGTAACTTTATCTGCATATTTGTCAATGATCGGATGCTCCGGTGCGATTACCATGAAAGTTACACCAAAGAGGGTATCCGGTCTGGTTGTATAGATTTCAAGCTTCTCGTCGATTCCGTCAACGTCGAAGTTTACGAAAGCACCTTTAGATTTACCGATCCAGTGGATCTGCTGCTGTTTTACGTTCTCCGGATAGTCTACATCTTTCAGGCCTTCCAGAAGTTTATCTGCATACTGAGTGATTCTTAAGTACCAGACATCTTTGGACTTCTGAACAACTTCGCTGTGGCAGATATCACATTTGCCGCCCTGGCTGTCCTCATTGGAAAGGACTACTTTACAGTGCGGGCAGTAGTTTACCAGAGTTCTGTCCCTGAATACGAGACCTTTCTCAAACATTTTCAGGAAGATCCACTGGGTCCATTTGTAATAGTCTTCGTCTGTTGTATCGATCACACGATTCCAGTCAAAAGAGAATCCTACTTTCTTCAGCTGGTTGGAGAATTTCTTAATATTCTCATCTGTGATGATACGTGGATGTGTTCCTGTCTTTACTGCGTAGTTCTCTGTAGGAAGGCCGAATGCATCAAATCCGATTGGGAAAAGTACATTGTATCCCTCCATACGACGTTTTCTGGAAATAACTTCCAAACTGGAATATGCTTTGATATGTCCTACGTGCATTCCTGCACCGCTTGGATATGGAAACTCTACAAGGCCATAGAATTTAGGTTTATCACTGTTGTCTTTGGCTTCGAAGATTTTACTTTCTTCCCATTTCGCCTGCCACTTAGGCTCGATCTTTTTAAACAAGTATTTCATTTCTATGCTTCCTCCAACATTTGTTGTATCTAAGGATTCATTTTAATTCAATGGCCGTGGTTTGTCAATGTAACCTTTCGCAGTATTGGCTGTTTTTGCGGTAAAAGTGGCACTTTTTTCGGATTTTCCAGGAAAATTCCTGCTTTTGGGCACTCTCCTGCATGACAGGACAAAGAGACAGGACATTCCACATTTCTGCAAAATGTCCTGTCCTTCCTGCTTCATAATATATTATTTCTTAATTCATAGCGCTGACATAAATTACTGCTCTATCAGTAATTTTCTGTAATTATTCTTCCACATTATCCACCTTGCTTGCTCTTGCTTCGATCTCTTTCGCCTGGATGTCGTTCGGAGCCTGCTCATAGCGTGCGAATTCATAGGAGAAATCTCCGCTTCCGCCTGTCATGGAGCGCAGGTCTGTGGAATATCCGTAAATCTCAAGCTGAGGTACATCTGCTTCGATAATGGTATTTCCCTGATGATCCGGAGTCATGCCAAGAACACGGCCACGACGCTTGTTCAGGTCACCCATAACATCACCGGTGTATTTATCCGGGACTGTTACTTTCATGGATACAATCGGCTCTAAGAGTACAGGGGATGCATCCATGAAACCTTTCTTAAATGCAAGGATGGTTGCCATCTTAAATGCCATTTCTGAGGAGTCTACCGGATGATAGGATCCATCATACAGAGTTGCTTTCACACCGACTACAGGATATGCAGCCAGAGGTCCTTTTAATACGCATTCCTGCAGACCTTTCTCAACTGCCGGGAAGTAGTTCTTCGGAACTGCACCGCCTACTACAACCTGCTCGAATACATAAGGTGTCTCCAGATCACCGGATGGCTCGAAGCGCATCTTAACATGTCCGTACTGTCCATGTCCACCGGACTGTTTCTTATGTTTACCTTCCACATCTGAGTTCTTACGGATGGTCTCACGGAACGGAACCTTCGGCTTGCTCAGTTCTACGTCTACTTTATAGCGTTCTTTTAATTTATTCACGACAATATCCAGATGCTGGTCGCCGATACCATAGATAAGGCTCTGACGGTTGGCACTGTCATTTACTACGCGGAGTGTCTTATCTTCACTCATCATCTTGGCCAGTGCCTGGGAAATCTTATCTTCATCACCTTTCTTTACTGCTTTGAATCTCTTGCAGGTATAAGGTGTGGAAATTACAGATTTCGCATAAACGATCGGGTTTGCCTTTGTTGCAAGGCTGTCACCTGTCTGTACACTGTTTAATTTCGCAATGGCACCGATATCACCGGCATGAAGTTCAGGAACTTCGATTGGTTTGGAGCCTTCCAGTACATATAATTTATTCAGACGTTCTTCTTCGCCTTTCTCTACATTTAATAAAGCATCGTCGGATTTGATAACACCGGAGCATACTTTAATGAGAGAATATTTGCCCAGGAACGGGTCTGCGATGGTTTTCCATACATATGCGGATTTTACTTTCGTGAAGTCATAGTTTGCTTCGAAGATCTCGTTGGTCTTCTGAGCGATTCCGTTGCATGCACGTTTGTCCGGGCTCGGGAAATATCCGCAGATATCATCCAGTAAGTTGGATACACCGCGAAGGTTGATCGGTGAACCCATGCATACAGGTACGATAGATGCTTCCTGTACGTTCATGGCAAGTGCTGCGGAAACCTCTGTTACGGAGAAAGTATCTCCCTCGAAATAACGGTCCATGAATTCCTCGCTGGTCTCTGCTACAGATTCCATCAGGATATCATGATATTTCTCCAGATATTCATCCAGGTATTCAGGAATCTCGCATTCCTCTTTCTTACCTTTATCTATGTATTTACGTCCTGCCTGTTTTACAACATTTACATATCCTACAAATTTGCCGTCTTCACGAATCGGGAAGTGAAGCGGTGCAATCTTCTTGCCGTAGAGTTCAGTGAGCTGTTCTACTACTTTACGGTAGCTGACATCATCTACGTCCATATCTGTGACAAAGATCATTCTCGGAAGTTTATATTTCTCACATAAGTTCCATGCCTTCT
>SKEY01001381.1_pt1 | contig 31917 bp, 26 predicted proteins | sample 4843871 | NCBI WGS metagenome assembly SKEY01 (sample SAMN11008797, study PRJNA524170) | human gut metagenome | biome: Human fecal sample; material: Feces; isolation source: fecal sample from pouch patient p36 | host: Homo sapiens | place: Israel: Tel-Aviv | collected 2016-12-04 | reverse complement strand
GGCTATGCTATAGATGATAGCACTGGAATCAGCACCAGCTATTGAATCAATCATCACCCAGTTTTTCTTGCCAATACAGAATCCACGAATAGATTGTTCAGCACTTTATCTTCATATATGAATAAAGGAGAATTCAATCAGACCTGTAACAGTAGGCCGGAAAAACTGGCTGTTCTGCGATACAACTGATGGTGCAGATGCAAGCATGATGGTATTCTCATTATTAGAAACAGCAAAGGCTAATGGAATTAATCCATACAAATATCTTGAATTCTTATTGGAGTCAAGACCGGATGAAAAGATGACAGATGAACAATTGGAAAGTCTTTCGCCATGGAACGAAAATGTAAAGCAAATTTGCAAGATCAACTCATAGTAAAACAGTCGGGTTAATGCAAAAATGTCATAGCAAAAATTCGCGTTATGGCAAATAACTCATAGTAAAAATACGATAAAAATGCAATCTGTAAAAATCGCAGATTGCATTTTTGTTTAATATACTATTTTATTTAGCGCTTACATATGATCTCCATAAAAACACTTTCATTTGTGTACAGAACAAAGTTTCCTATAACATAAAAATCCCCGGCGGACTGTTTCTGATATGCTCATACTCAAGTCCGTCAGGGATTGATTCATTTCTGACAAAATTTGTGCTTATTTACTTTCCATCCATTATCATTATAATAGAAATTTTATTTCCTGATCTGATTCAGCCTGTCATTTATTGCAAGCAATTGTTCTTTACTCACTTCGTTTATTTTCTCTGCTTCTCCGGCCTTGCTTGTCATCTGACTGGTAATCCCCATCATATTGATCATTCGGAGTACCGTGAATCCACTCAGCATCTTCATCATGCCACTGTTCATTCCACCGCCTTGTGCCTTTGCCTGTCCAAAGCTCTGAAACAATTCCTGCATGACTTTATTTCCATCCTCATTCGACATAATATCGCCCACCGTATCATTTAACGAGAAGAAACCATCCGGTGCCGTGATATCAAACCAATTTAAAACAGCACCTTTTTCTTTCAGACGGTACGCTTCATTAAACTTCTCAACTTTTTTGATAAAGCTTTCATCCCGGCATTCGCCTGCCACTGCTAGAAGCTTTGTCTCACCCTGATTCGGTACTTCAAAGTAAAAGAAATGATCAGAAGCTTCTTTTTTGCCAAGACTCTCCCCATTTGTAAAAAGTTCCACTGTCTTCTGGTTCGAATATACGGTGACTTTTGTCACATTCTCCACACGGTCAACGTAACGTTTTCCACAAATATGAACGAATGGTTCGTCCGACAGCCATGCTTTATATGCATAAAAGGCATCTTTCTTATATTTGCGGTCAAATGTCACCAGCCCTTTATGATTCATGCCATTTTCACCGCCTTCGTTTCTGGCATCTGCTGCGAAATCAAACATATTCCATACGTGCGTTGCCCAGATATATGGTCTTGTATACAATTGTTTGATCAATTCCTCATGATAATGTGCCTGATATTCCTCTGTATAATCTCCCTGCTTCGGATCTGAGGTATGCCAATTCAGTGCTTCACATCCATATTCACTCATGCCGATCGGGATCTTTGGAAACTCTTTGTGGAATTCATCCATCCACGGGCCATTCATTGAAGTGTCTCCACCATACCATCCATAATAATGATTATAAGAAACTACATCCGGGATCTGAATATACGGATTATGCATGTCACACATCGAAACTACCGCCATAGTTGTCAGCCTTGTAGGATCCATCTCATGTGCAAGGTCATTTAATATGTGATGGTTTTCCATAAGGTCTTCGTCTGCTTCACCTGACATCGTAATTTCATTGGATAATCCCCATACGACAATACTTGGATGGTTGTAATTCTGAACAATCAGCTCCTTCATCTGACTGATCGTATTTTCACGTCCGTTTTTCATGTGCTGGGAAATATACGGAATTTCTGCCCATAATACAAGCCCCTTTTCATCACACAGATCATAGAAATATTGTGCATGCTGATAATGTGCCAGACGGATCGTTGTAGCGCCCATTTCACAGATTAAATCAATATCTTCTCTGTGATGTTCCGGAAGAAGCGCATTTCCATTTCCTGCCCGATCCTGATGTCTGGACACACCACGCAGTGGATAGCTATTCCCATTTAAGAAAAATCCCTTATCTGGATCAATTGTGAAGGTACGGCATCCAAATCGTGTACTGACACTGTCTATGCATACGCCGTCTTCCATTAAGCATACAGTCGCTGTATACAAATATGGATCTTTGCGTCCATTCCAAAGATGTACATCTGTTATTTCCAGATTGACCTGTTTATCCGAAATCCCTGTTTTGGTTTCTGCTGCAAGAACACCTTCAGCATCTGTAATCTGATATACCAGCTGCTGACCTGCTTTTTCCCCGCTTAAAAATACTTCCACGTCAATTTTTGCATTTTTGTCTGCTACCTCTGGTGTCACTTTCAATCCATTTCCACCATAATAGTCCAGATCAAAATGAGACTTATTTACAGCAATGATATTTACATCCCTGTACATTCCACCATAAAAAGTAAAATCCGCTTTCTGTGGATATACCCTGTCATTTACATTATTGTCAACGGCAACCACGATCAGATTCTTTCCATCTGTAAGTGCGTCCGTCATATTCACCCGCCAGGTTGAGTATCCACCATCGTGATGAGCAAGGTGATTTCCATTCACATAAACATCAGCAGATGCATTCACTCCCAGAAATTCCAGATAATACTGTTCTCCCTCCGGAAGTTCCTCTTTCTGGACTTCTTTCGCATAAAAACAAGTTCCACGGTAGTAATCGTTTCCACCATCCTGTCCGTCAATCGCATTCCAGGTATGAGGCAGATTCACCCAATACCAATTTTGTGGCATAGCAACCGGAGGCTTTATCGCTTCCTTGCTAAATGCCCACTTTTCGTTTAAGTTGAAAATTTCTCTCATTTATTCCTCTCTTTCTCAGACTCATTCGTTCTTTTCTTCATAATTCATTTTCTTTAAAAATGTCATTGGCGACATATGATAATATTTTTTAAAAGCACGATAAAAGTTACTGTACTGTCCAAAACCACATAATGAAAAAATATCCGTTGGTTTTTCCCCACTGATCAATAATTGTCTTGCCATGATCATCCGTTTTTCCAGAACATACTGATATATGCTCTTTCCTGTTGCATTTTCGAAACTTCTGGACAAATAAAACTTGCTGATATAAAAACGGTTACACAAAAAATCCAGTGTCAGATTCTCTGTATAATGTAAATTGATATACCGGATTACCTGCTGGATATTCGCATTTCCTGCCATTGTATTCAGATTTAAATGTCTCTCCAGTAAGATAAGCAGATGTTCTACCAGCGAATCACACATAATGTCATGGCCAAATTCTTTCTCATGCATTTCATAGCGTAATTCCAAAAGCATATTTATGATTTTTTTCCGCATTGCCGGATCTTCCCGGAGCAGATATCCTTTCTTCTCTGCCGAAACAAAACACTGGTTCAGATTAGTTTTCCTGCTTGAAATGCGGTTCAGATACCATGGATTCAGCCAAAGGATCACTCTGTCTGCTTCCCTCTCTGAAATCATTTCCTGATGTTCTGTCATAGGAGGAAGCAGCACAATATCTTCTTTCTCTAATTCCATTTTTTTGCCATCGACTGTAAATGTTATGTTTCCGTCTAATGCACAGTAGATTTCAAAAAAATCATGCAGTTCCACTCCTGCATTTTGTATCGCTGTGGTACAAAAACGATGCACTTCCATGCTGGAACTGATCATGGCTTGATACCCTAAGTATTCATCATATAGTTCATTATTTTTCATCTCTGTATATTATTATAACGCCTTCTTTTCTGTTTAACGTAATCTCAATGACACCTTCTTCGCGTTCTATAAATTCTGCCTTTTTACCATCTATTTCAACATCATAGTGATATAGCGAATTCATGACAATCAGAAGCACGCCTGTATGTGTTCCTGTGGTACTGTATACAATTTCTGCATGATCCACATCCTCAGAAATTTCTTTCTTTTCAATCCAGGTATCATATCCGGTTGTTAAAGTTCCTCTCTTGTAGTACGCATTATACCATATAGAAATTGGAGTAGAAAGTCCGCTAAACTGGTGAAACCAGCCGCCACGTTCCGTTTCAATCTGTATCATTTCAAATGTATTATAACTGAATTCAATCTCCTGCTTCCAGGAATTCAGTCCTCTGTGTGCAATATCAAATGCAAATTGTCCCTCTCCTATATCAAGCATTGCTTTCCATAAGAAATACTGATACGGACACCAGACACTTCCGTTCCAATAGCCGTTATCGTAATAATAGCTGGCAGACATATCAACCGTAGAAATTCCAACCGGGGACCACAGTTCCTCTGGAGATTTCAGGTGCTTTAACAACTGTTTTTCCTGCTCTTTTGAGCAAATTCCTGCGATCAACGGCGTAACACCATCTACTCCCTTGTTATAATTTTCTCCTGCCTCAGTCCGCAAAATATGGACTCCCTCCTGCCCCTGCACAGCATAGCCAAAATATCCGCTCTCTTCATCCCATGCATATGCCAGCAATGCGTTCTTTACACGTTCAATATCCCGCTCAAATTCCGGCAGATTCTCCTCATATCCAAATGCCATTGAAATCTGTTTCATAAATTTTGCAATACGGATAAAATGTACATTACTGCAGACCGGTGATACTACCTGTTCTATATTCTTTCGATGTAACTCCACCTGCGGTGGATAATCGTCCATTCCACTTGCATTGTAAAAATAGTCATATACTGTCAGAAGACCATTTCCAAGTCTTGACATTGTAGATTCTTCCGTCCTGCCAGCCATATAACGATAGTAACGTAAAAACATCGGATAGTATTTCTTCAAATTTTCCCGTTCTTTTGCATCCGCCCGATTTAATATCTCGTAATACAAATAAAACTGTGTTGGGACAAGTGAACCATGTGCCACAAATGCGAAATCTGTATTATCTGGTTCGGATAAGTAAGTGTCCATTACATATTCTGCAAGTTTTGAGGAATAATCTAACATTCCAAGTCCAATAAATCCGGAATCCCACGTATACAGACTGTCCCATCTTTTTCCCGGTGTATAATGCGCAATGTATTCACCATGCCGCCTGATTGGATACACAATATTACTATATAATGCAGATTTCATCATCCGTCCTGTAAATTCAAATGGATTTCCCTCTTCATTGGCACAATTTTCTTTTTTTACAATGCTTCTGCATTGTTTCCAGAAAATTTCTAATTCAGCTTTTGAATAATTACGTTCTTTTGTACTGATGTATGCATATTCCGTTCTGACACTTTTTCCGGGAACAAATAACGCTTCTGCAACATTAATATGATAAAAGCCTTCATCCGAATGTTTATCCTGAAATGCACCCGAAAAACTTCTCGTCAGATTATCATAAGTGGCATCTGAATTTGCAAGGCGTGATACTAATGCATCCTCAATACAGCCCGAATACAATTTTCTGCTTCTGACACGCTTGCTTAAAATGCTAAGATATATTGGATTTTCCTTATAGTTGTACTGATATTTTATATGATCATTCTCGCACTCAACTTTTGGGATTACATTACGAGCCTCTTCTGTTATTCCGACTTCCTTTTTGTCTGATTTTTCACAAACACATAAAAAATCAAGCATTATTCCATTACTCTGTTCGCTGAAAGCTTCCATTTTAAAGATGAACTCTTTATCTGAAATCTTTCCGATTGGAACATAGCAGATTCCACTCTCTTTTGTTGCAGCAAAATGGATTGTTCCAACATTGCTTTGAAAAATTACATCTCCCTCATCCTGCAATGTACGATATCTTATCGCTAACACTGCGTCCTGATACGATTCCTTTAATTTTACCTGATAAGAAACTTTGTCGCCCTGATTGCCGCCAAACGCTTTCAATCCAAGATAACGCATAAAGAGTGCATAGTAGGACATTCCCAATCCATTGTCATCCGTAAATCCATCGACCAGAATCTCTCCCTTTTTCATGGCATCCAGATTCAGGTGTTCCCATGGAACTGCTTTTCCAAACTCCAAATTTTCATAATCGACAGCATTCCACGCATCACTTTTTTCCGGTACTTTTTTCGTGTATACTCTGCTTTTCGGATATTCCTCTGCGGCAAAATAATTGATAAGGCAATTCTGGTTTTTATCCGTATTATTATGGAAGGAAACCCGGATTCCCCAGGTTTCCTCCTCAATCTCAAAGAAATCTACGTCTGCATATAACTGATCTTTCCAAAGAAGCTCATAGCGATATCTATAATATTTTCCATTACTATCACAATCCCACGGATGATACTCAGATGGGATTGTAACGTTTGGAGCCGGTACATTGCTGTTCGCATATGTCGGATGTATCACAAAATCAAATCTTGCTCCTGGAACAGCACTCTCCTTCATAATTCTTGAAATACCCATATACTTTTTCGAATATGGTCCCCACAATGGAATTATATTTTTATTTTCGTCTCTCATAATTATGCCTTTACAGCATTTTTCTGCTGTGTTTCAGCAATGCTGTCCTCAATCTCCTTCATTTTTTCACCAGTCAATGGATAGAACTTCATTGCAATAATAGAAGCAATCCATCCCAAAATCGGCATGCCACAGAATAATAAAATTGTGATCATCAGAATTTCAGGTGTGCTTGCATCTCCCACCTGTGGCACTGAATTTTTATATCCTATGACAGCTACAAATGCTCCAACAGCTGTAGTTGCAAATGATGAAATAAGTTTATCAATAAAGGAGTATACGGTTGCAATTAGTCCCGGCACATAATGTCCACTTCTATACACTTCATAATCGGTGCAGTCTGCCATCATTGGAATCATCATATTACTTCCGATATTACGAATTCCATTCAATGCAATAATAAGAACTACAAATGCAATATTCATAAATCCAAAGGACTTCAAATCAATCTTCGTTGGATCACCAAAAATCAGAAGCAGTGTAATTGCGAGCTGAACAGCAATACATCCATATACAGTCGCTACATACGTCTTTTTCTGTCCGGCTTGTCTTGCTCCCATAATACCTATTACAAGTAAAATAATGTTTGGAATCATTGTGATAGCAGACAATCTTCCCATTACTGCATAGTCACCAATAATAATTCCATAAAGCATAACACCTACGATGGAATTTCCTGCAATACTTGATGCAAGTTTATCTGTAGACTCGGAAATAACTAACATCTGAAGTGCTCTGTTGTGTTTTAATACTTCCCAATAAGTTTTGAAGCTGACTTTTTCTTCCTTATTTTTTACCATGCTGTTGTAGTATACCGGTTTATCTTTTGGAGCAATGGCAATCAGTGAGCAGATCATTAATACAAAAGCAATTGCAATTACCCAGACAATGATCTCACTGAAGAATTCAAGTGTCATTCCGCCATATTTCGGAACAAGGTAATTGGAAACAAGCATTATAATTCCGGTCTGTAAGAACAGCATAAAAAAGCCTGTAAAGAAACCGTAAATCGGTCTCTGTTTTGGATCGTTTGTAAGTAAAGTCTGTGCAGAAGTTGTGACTGTTCCCTGAACGGTATAACCAATAATGTAAAGTGCATACACAACAATAAAATATGGGATCTGGAGTGCTTCCGGAACTAAATGCGTGGTCTTATATAATAAGATCATGCTTAATGCAAGAAGCGCATTGCCGACAACAAGGAATGGGCGGAATTTTCCAAAACGTCCATTGGTATGATCGATCAGCCATCCAATGATCGGATCTGTAAATCCATCAAAAATTCGCATAGCAGTTGCCAGTGTAGATACAAATACTACAGACATTCCTAAAATTCCATTTGCATAGTAAGATACATACATCATTAAAAACAGATACATATTTGTTGACATCATATTTAATGCAAACAATGCGATCTGCCATGTTTTCGCACGGTTATATTTCGTTGCTTCGTTCATTGTAATTCCTCCTAAAAACATTGTTTAACATTTTCAAATCATGATTTTAAGTGGATTTTAGCATTGAACTTTTTCAGTGTACATTGCATATATTTTCTATAACATTGCGATTATTGCCTTGACTCTCCAAGAATTTACTCCACCTGCACCTGACACGTTCTCATTGTAGTCAATGCTACTTCATGGCTTTCCGGTGTGACACCTGCGCAGCAGGAAGCAATGACTTTGACCGGGATCTCCGACAGATATGCCTTAATTAAAATTGCATTGGAGACAACACAGATGTCGGTGCAAAGTCCGACCAATGTAACGGTGATATCTTCTTTCTCTGCGATTACGTTATCCACGATAGCCACTGCCTCTTTTGTTCCGAGTGAGCCATCGATAAAATCATTCTGCATATCTACCACTACTAATAAATTTCTCATTATGTAAACCTGTCTCCAATTTTCTTTTTTAATTATAAAATATCCAAAATATTTTTTACTCCATGACACTAATTGTATCAAATATCCTTTTTCTTATAATTGCACTTCTTCCTAGTCTTTCAGTGAAAAATACAGCTTCTTGTACCCAAGCTGCCGGCACAATTTTGTCAGATACGGCTGGTCAATCCTTGCCTGCTCCAAAACATCCTTCTGTGCAAACACTTCCTCTTTTGTGCCATCTGCGAGCACTTTTCCGTGCGCCATAACGATCACACGCTCGAAACTCTCTGCCACAAAATCCATATCGTGTAAAATCGCAATAACCGTTTTTCCCTGACTGCTCAGATTCCGGATCATAAGGATTTTCGTCTGCAAGCTGTTCCAGCCCGACCAGCTTTAATGCTGCAACAGCTTTTTCCTTTGCCTGCTCTTTTGTCATTCCGATATTCTACGGTCCGAACATGACTTCATCGATCACATGATATTTGAAAATCTGGTCATCCAGATTCTGGAATACGTAACCGATCTCCCCTGCCAACATTGCAACGGTCTTTTCTGCCATGTCGCTACCACCGTAGTAGATGCTGCCGCCCACCGGCTTTAACAGACCTTTTAACAGCTTTACAAGAGTCGTTTTTCCTGCGCCGTTCTGACCGATGATCGCAGTTGGTCTGTGGTCAATTGTAAGGTTTATGTCCTGCAGAACCGGAACATTTTCGAGATATTGAAATTCCAGATGTTCAATGTCAAAAACATTTTTCTTACAACTTATAGTCAGTTTCATGCTTTCATCTGTAGTTACAGAATCTTCAATCTGCCCATTCTTATTTTTCATATCTTTATAAAGTGCGTGAGCTGAAACGGAAACAGGAAAATCTCAATCAGTATCTCGGACGGACGCAGCCCGATCCGGCACAGGAACAACAGGAGAAAAAGATACTCCGAACCTGTAAATTGGCAAAAAATAAAGGTGCGCAAGGCGCCCCTATCCTAAACCTCTTGCAAAATCCGCAAGGCTGGTTTATAATCAGATTAGAAAACCGAAGGATATTGGAGTATCCAACGGTTGCACAATCGGAAACTTATAAAGCGTTAAGTTTATTAACGGATTACAGGCTATCCCTACTGCTCTAATCTGACTGAAAAACATTATATCATGTGGTGTCGAATTTTGCTAGTACCGACTCCCATTCATTCTGCCGCTTCCAAAGAAATTTCTGCAAATTCCTCATCGGTCATGCTCTAGAGCTTACCTAACCTATTCGGTTTACACCATATTTCTTTAACATGAACTGATATACCCCCTGAACAGTAATTCTTTTGATAGCCAGTTTGTCTTTTATTTCATTCCTGTATTCATCTAATTTACTTCCCTTGTTTCGCTTATCAGACCTCCCTTCATAACCATTGTGGTATTTTTTAACTGTCCTCCAGTCCATACCATACTTTCTTCCCAGAGCAGCATAGTTGGGCTTGATATCAAGACTATCCATAACTGCCAGTTCTCCTTTAAGATTGTTTTTCATGCAGTGTTCACCTCCATAAGGAAGTGTAACAATACACCTAAAAATACAAAATAAGAATGTAGGTTTTCCGACATTTTTATATGCCATATTTCCTACATTCTTATATTAGCATTTGCATACGCTCTGAAAAGCTTTCTTTCCACCATACTTTTTTATTTGAACCAAAGGTAATATCATCAGGTGTAAGCGGTAAATTCTTCTCCGACCATTCCGTAATAAGCTCTGGGCGTACTTCTGCTAAACTGTTGTTCATAGCCAAACCTCAACCTCCTTGTGCTTAGAGTATATGAAGTTTTAGCTTTATCTTGTAGTTTGCGAATATCCGTATAAACAGAAAAGCCCTTTGAGAAAAGGATTTCTCCTCTCCCAAAGAGTAGTTTAACTTTTACTTAGAATTATCTTTTTTAATAACTAAGTTATAATTGCTATCATAATACAGTCCAAGTTCTCTACACATTCTATCGTTCACATTATCTAACGCTTTCTTATATTCTGCATACGTTGGAGACAGAACCATTAAATTAGGAATGAATATATCGTTATATCCTTTATTTTGTAACTCTTTCTGCATTTTTCTCTGTGCAATAAATGCTGGATGGTATTTCATTATACCGTTTTTCATTTTAGCACCTTTCCATACTTTTTCTTTTAGTCTTTCATATTCACTTTCACTCATATCACGATAATAGGCTATCATCTCATCTGCGGTTCTGGTTTCTTGTGCAATCCCACCTATCATCTTCGCACCTATTCCCATAATAAAAGGAACTTTCAATGTCGTTTCATCGCAATATTCTAATATATTCTGTAGTGCCTGCTTCTGTTCCAGAGTCTTCAACCTTACATTAAGAAATGGTTTGAAATGACTTTTAAAATAATCTCCCCATTCTTTTCCCGGTAGCAAAGACTCAATTGCATTTTCAACGGTTTGATAATCAAGTGCCTCATTTGCTTTGTCTGCGTCACCATCATCTATAAATTGCTTCAAAGCTTCAAGTTCTGAGTCTTTTAAAACTTTTTCCTGCACTTTTTCTTGATAAATACGAAGAAGAATACTTTTGTCGCCAGTTTCCAAAAGGCTCTGTATGTCTTTAATACTAATACCGAGTTTTCTATATACTGAAATCTTTTTTAAAGTTTCAACATCTTGTGCAGTATAGTTACGATAACCATTGTTATCTTTATCCACTGACAGCAATCCTTTTTCTTCATAATACTTAACTGCACGCTTTGTCATTCCTACCTCATTTATAATTTCATTTAATAACATCAGATGCACCTCCTTATGATTTATGTTGATAGTATAAGCGTATACGCTGCGTGCAGGTCAAGAGTTTTTCGTCTTTCTTCTAAAAATGGGCAATCCCGATTTCAGGACTGCCCATTCATTCTGCTAATTATGCGATTTTTTCTTGCTTGCACCGATTTCTGCATCAATTGATGTAAGTTTGATGTAAATCGCTGTTTTTTCAGTTTTTTATCAAATGAAGTACGTCCCGTCTATTTGGTGAAACGGTACATCTTTACATCATCTTAATAGAGCTTGGCACCTGCCGGAATTCTGTCATCAACCATCAGAAGATGAAGCTTTTCTTCGCCTTCTTCTTCATGAATAGCACTGAGGAGCATACCGCAAGAGTCAATGCCCATCATAGCTCTCGGTGGAAGATTTGTGATAGCAATAAGAGTCTTTCCAACCAGTTCTTCCGGCTCATAAAAGCTATGAATACCGCTTAAAATGGTTCTGTCTGTGCCTGTTCCGTCATCAAGAGTAAACTGTAACAGTTTCTTTGACTTCGGTACTGCAACACACTCTTTAACCTTTACTGCACGGAAATCTGACTTACTGAATGTGTCAAAATCAACCATTTCTTCAAAGATTGGCTCAATCTTCACGTTAGAGAAGTCCACTTTCTCAGAAACCTTTGCTGGAGCAACTTTGGAAACCTTAGAAGCCTTCTTATCAGCGTCTAATGACTTCATTGTTGGGAATAATAATACGTCTCTGATCGCTGTAGAATTTGTTAATAACATTACCATTCTGTCGATACCGAATCCGATACCACCTGTAGGTGGCATACCGATCTCTAATGCATTTAAGAAGTCTTCATCTGTTGTGTTGGCTTCTTCGTCACCCTGTGCAAGAAGTTCTTCCTGTGCTTTGAAACGTTCTCTCTGATCGATCGGATCATTTAACTCAGAGTATGCATTTGCCATTTCCCATCCATTCATAAAGAACTCAAAACGTTCTACATAATCTGGATCTTCTGGTTTTCTCTTTGTTAATGGAGAGATTTCTACTGGGTGATCCATAACGAATGTTGGCTGGATCAGTTTGTCTTCTACGAATTCTTCGAAGAATAAGTTTAAGATATCTCCACGTTTGTGGCGTTCTTCGTATTCTACATGGTGTTCTTCAGCAGCTGCTCTTGCTTCTTCTAAAGTCTTGATCTCTTTAAAGTCTACTCCAGAGTATTTCTTAACTGCATCTACCATTGTGATTCTCTCAAAAGGTTTTCCAAGATCGATCTCGAAATCTTTATACTGAATCTTTGTTCCACCGCATACTTCTTCTGCAAGGTAACGATATAAGTTCTCTGTCAGATCCATCATTCCGTGATAGTCTGTGTATGCCTGATATAATTCCATTAATGTAAACTCTGGGTTATGACGTGTGTCAACACCTTCGTTACGGAATACACGTCCGATCTCGTAAACTTTCTCAAGTCCACCAACGATCAGTCTCTTTAAGTATAACTCTAGGGAAATACGTAATTTTACATCTTCACTTAATGCATTGTAATGTGTCTCAAATGGTCTTGCTGATGCTCCACCTGCATTGGATACTAACATCGGAGTTTCTACTTCCATGAATCCCTGTCCATCTAGGTAAGAACGGATCTTGCTGATGATCTTAGAACGTTTGATGAATACTTCTTTGGATTCTTCATTCATGATCAGGTCAACATATCTCTGACGATATCTTGTATCTGTATCTGTTAATCCGTGGAATTTCTCTGGAAGTGGTTTTAAACTCTTAGATAATAAAATCACTTCTTCTGCATGGATAGATTTTTCTCCTGTCTTTGTAGCAAAGACTTTACCTTTGATACCTACGATATCTCCGATATCCATCTTCTTGAAATCCTGATAAGATTCTACACCGATCTCATCTCTTGCTACATAGGCCTGAATTCCACCCTGAAGGTCCTGTACGTTACAGAAAGATGCTTTACCCATCACACGTTTGAACATTAAACGTCCTGCAACTGCTACTTCTTTTCCTTCTAATTCTTCAAAATTATCTTTGATTTCTTTTGAATGATGTGTTACATCATATTTCATGATCTCGAACGGATTCTTGCCAGCTGCCTGTAAATCAGCCAGTTTCTGTCTTCTAACTTTGATCAGTTCGTTTGTATCTTTATTCTGCTGTGCCACTTTTCTTACTTCCTCTTACTTTCTCTGTACATCAATAACTCTGAAATCGTTTACCTGATTGATTCCTTCTACGGATACGACATCTCCGATCTTCTTTCCAAGTAAAGCTCTACCAATTGGTGCTTCATTGGAAACCTTGTTCTGAAGGATATCTGCCTCTGTAGAACCTACGATATGATATGTTACTTCTTTTCCAAGAGAGATGTCTTCTAATAATACATGACATCCAAGGCTGATGACACCTTTTTCGAATTTCTCATCGATAACAACAGCGTTCTTTAAGATCTTTTCGATCTCTTCGATACGTGCTTCCATGTCACGCTGTTCATCTTTGGCTGCATCATATTCCGCGTTCTCTGATAAGTCACCCTGTTCTCTTGCTTCTTTGATCTTCTGTGCGATCTCTTTACGTCTTACGACTTTTAATTCTTGTAATTCATCTTCTAATGCTTTTAAACCGTCTGGGGTTAATATATTCTTCTTTGCCTCTGCCATAACACTATTCCTTTCGTTCTAAATGTTAACTGATTAATTATATCTTACCTAAGTTTCTTTTGTCAATTCCTAATCCCTGCCATTCGTGGCTTTGAGATAATTTTGCAGTAATTCTTCTAAGTCTTCGTATGTCTCTGTATGATTTACCTTCTCGCGAAGTTTTGCTGCCCCTGGAAAACCGAATGTATACCATGCGACATGTTTCCGCATCTCACGGACTCCGATGTATTCTCCTTTAAAATCGATCATCATCTGTCCATGTCTCAACATCATGGCGACAACTTCTTCTAAGGATGGTCTTGGCATTTCTTCTCCTGTCTCAAAGAAATGTAAGATCTCTTTGAAGATCCATGGATTCCCTTTGGCTCTTCTTCCGATCATAAATCCGTCACAACCTGTCTCTTCCTGCATTCGTAGTACATCTTTTGCACATGTGATATCACCATTTCCAATTACCGGAATATCAACAGCTTCTTTTACCTTGCGAATGATCGACCAGTCTGCTGTTCCTGAATAGTACTGTTCTCTTGTTCTCCCATGAACTGCGATCGCTGCTGCTCCATTCTCCTGTGCAACCTGTGCCATCTCTGGTGCATTGATCAATTCATCGTTAAATCCCTTTCGGATCTTAACTGTAACCGGGATATCCACAGCATCTACAACTGCTTTGATCACTTTCCCTGCTAATTCCGGATTCTTCATCAATGCGGATCCATCACCGTTATTCACGATCTTTGGAACCGGACATCCCATGTTGATATCGATCATCTGAAACCGCCCATCATTGACTTTCGCTGCCATCTGACCCATGATCTCTGGATCGGATCCAAAAATCTGGATCGCTACTGGAATTTCCTTCGGATCTGTTGCCATCAATGGCTCAGATTTACGGTTCCCATAGTATAATCCTTTGGCACTTACCATCTCAGTGCACATCATTCCAGCACCCTGTTCTTTACATAACAAACGATATGGTAGATCTGTAACTCCTGCCATCGGTGCAAGTGCTAACGGGTGTTCAATTGTAATATCTCCAATAACCAGAGGTTTTAATTTATTGCTTCTCATAAATGATCTGTAATCCCTTCAATGTTAATGTTGGATCGTAATAGTCGATCTCATCAACCGTCTGTGCGATCATATTTCCAAGGCCTCCGGTTGCGATAACTTTCATGTTATCAAAGCCTGTCTCTTCTTTCATCTTCTGTACCATATATTTTGTCTCACCAACAACTCCATAGTACAAACCTGCCTGCATACTGTCAATCGTGCTGTTTGCAAGGATCGTCTTTGGTTTTAAGATTTCAATCTCTGGCAGACGTGCTGCATCTCTATATAGTACATTTGCTGAAGTGCGAATTCCCGGTGCTATCACACCTGCTAAGAATACGCCATTCTCTGTGACAATATCGTATGTTGTTGCAGTTCCATAGTCAATGACGAGTGCTGGTCCGCCATATATTTCATATCCTGCAACCAGATCCACGATCCTGTCTGCTCCAACTTCTCTTGGATTAAATCTTCCAAGATTGATCCCTGTCTTGATCCCAGGTCCTACAATGATCGGTTTTACATCAAAATATTTGATCAAACCACTACTCAGTGAATGCATGATATTTGGCACAACAGATCCTATGATCGCTGCCTTCACTTCACCTTCATCCAATCCTTTTTCCTTTAATAGGCTTGAAATCAGAATTCCAAATTCATCGGATGTTCTTGGTAACTTTGTTGTAATTCGAAATACCTCTATAATCTCTTTTCTTTTGAATACGCCGATCGTTATATTGGTATTCCCAACATCGAGTGCTAATAACATAATTTATACCTCATCTTCTCCCAAAAGGAATATTTTATAATATAGTTCCAAGGACTCCCAGAAATCCTGTTTTTCCTGTCTTAGTTTCTTGATCATCAGTTCACTTCCGATCTCATCGTAAAAGAAATCATTATCTTCCACATGAGTAACAAAATTTAATTTGCCTTCTTCATCGAACTCTAATGTCAAGACTCCGCCGACTTCTGCTGTAAATAGTACACATGCAATCTGCAGTTCCTGTTTGATCTGTTCTGGTAATCCAGAAAAATCAGGGTTTAAGTAATATTTCTTCTCATATGCATTGGAACCGCATAATGTAACTTTATCCTGATACATGTTTTTGTATTTCTCCTTGTTTCTTGTATATATTCTCGGAATCTCTTATACGTATCCCAAGATACCTCTTACTGATACCTCTCCGGATGAAACTTCTGATACCTTTCCATCTTCATCCTCTACCAGTAATTCTCCACGATGATTGATGCCTCTTGATAAGAATATCTCTTCTTTGGAACCTCTGACAACCTTGATCTTCTGGTCTGTATGTACCAGAAGTTTATTGTATTCATCTTGCAACATGCTAAGATCTTCTGTCTTCAAAAACATATCGTAATATTTCTCAAAACATTCTAACACTTTCGCTGCCAATGGAGCTCTCTTGATCTTTCTTCCTCCCTCGATCTGGAGTGAAGTTGCCTTATCACTTAAATCTTCTGGAAAATGATCGATATTTACATTGATACCAAGTCCCACTACAATGTAATTGATCTCATCCATCTGAAGGCTCATCTCTGTTAGGATTCCACAGATCTTCTTTCCATTCACAATGATATCGTTTGGCCATTTGATCTTTGCCCGAATTCCTGTTGTCTCACAGATTGCTTCATTTACCGCTAATGCAGTAACTAACGTAAGCATAGAAGAATTCTGAGCTTCGATCTGAGGTTTTAGAAGAAAGCTCATCGCGATCCCTGCTCCAGCTTCTGCCAACCAGCTTCGTCCTCTTCTTCCTTTTCCCATCGTCTGTTCTTCTGTGATCGCAACAGTTCCGTGACCGGCACCTGCCTCTGCCAGACGGCGGATCTCAAGATTTGTAGAATCCATTGTCTCATAACAATGAAGATCTTTTCCAAGCCATTTGGTATGAAGGCAGGATGCTACTTCTTCTTTTGTCAAAAGATCTGGTTCCATCATAAGTTTATAGCCTTTATTTGTCACAGAATCAATCTCGTAACCTTCTGCTCTTAATGCTTTGATATGCTTCCAGACAGCAGTCCTTGAAACTCCCAACCGCTCACAAAGCTGCTGTCCTGATATATAATCATCTGCATTCTTTAATTCCTTGAGAATCTTACTTTTCATTGAATATCCTATCTCCTAATATTCTCCTAAAGTCGCTACCATAACAGCTTTGATCGTGTGCATACGGTTTTCTGCTTCATCAAAAATCACATCTGCATAATGTTCAAAAACATCTTCTGTGATCTCATGTCCTTTAACTGCTGGCAGGCAATGCATAACAACTGTAGTATCTTTTCCTGTCATCTCTAACATTTCTTTATTTACCTGATATGGTCTTAATAAAGCAATTCTTTCTGCTGCCTTGTCTTCTTCACCCATAGATGCCCATACGTCTGTGTAAATGCAGTCTGCACCTTCCACAGCTTCTTTCACATCTTCTGTAAAACGGATCTTAGCTCCAGATTCTTTCGCATACTCTTCGCACTGTTTTACCAGTTCTTCATTTGGCCATAAACTCTTTGGTGCTAAGCATGAGAAATTCAACCCCATCTTACTGCATCCGATCATTAAAGAGTTGCTCATGTTATTTCTTCCGTCTCCAGCGAATACGAAGTTTAATCCTTTGATCTCTCCAAACTGTTCTCTTAATGTTAAGAAGTCCGCTAAGATCTGTGTTGGATGGTAATCATCTGTTAAACCATTCCATACTGGAACTCCACTGTATTTTGCTAATTTCTCTACGTTCTCATGTAAGAATCCACGAAATTCGATCCCGTCAAACATTCTTCCAAGAACTCTTGCTGTATCTTCTACAGATTCTTTGTGTCCTAACTGAATATCATCTTTTCCTAGATATTCTGGGTGTGCACCCTCATCAACACATCCGATCGTAAATGAACATCTTGTTCTTGTACTTGGTTTTTCAAATAAAAGAGCGATATTTTTCCCTTTTAGACTGTTTCCTGTGATCCCTTTTTTCTTATCTGCTTTTAATTTCGCTGCTAAATCTAAAAAATAACCAATTTCTTCTGGTGTAAAGTCTTTTAATGTTAAGAAACTTCTTCCTTTTAAGCTTGTCTTTGCGTCCATCTTTTGTTCCTCCATTTTGTTGTATCTTGGATGTCTCTGCCCTTTGATCCCTGGCAGACATCATATAGTTGTTATTATATAGGAATGCATCTTTGAAAACAACCCGAAACCCTTATATTTCAAGGATTTCCTTGCATTTTTTCGCAACCATTTCACCTAATTTCCTATGACTTTCTCTTGTCAGGTGGCAGGCATCGATTTCGGAAGCTTTTGCATATTTTGCTGCATCCAGAAATTCAATGTTATGAAACTTTGCCCAGTCTTCATAAATCGGTGCCAATCTCTTGGAATAACTGATCCCTCTTTCAAATCCCATCTCCTCTCCACTTGGAATCTCTGTCAGATCATCCCCAAGATGCGGTGGTGCCATTAAAAGGATCTTTGCGGATTGTCCATCTTGTCTCTTCTGTGGAGTGATCGATTTGATCATCTTGATCAGACGGTCGATCCCTTTTCCGATATCTGTTGGTGTTGCCTGAAAACGGATCTTAAGGTCATTCGTTCCAAGCATTAACACTACCAGATCGATCGGTCCGTGGCTGTGTAAACATGGATCTAAATATGTTGCACCATTTCTTCCTGGTCTTAACTCATCTTCAAAACTTGTTGTTCTGCCGTTTAATCCTTCCGGAATCACGATCGCAGAATCTTTCAGTTCCTTTTGCAAAATGGTTGTCCATCGTTCTTCATATTCATAACGGAATCCATTTTCCGGATTATAGCCATAAGTATTAGAATCTCCATAACAAACGATTGTCTTCATCTTTTATCTCCCATCAATATCAAACATGGCAAAAGCCGGAACACCTCTTCAGTGCTCCGGCATACCGCCAAGGGTTGTCATATTTTCATAAACATTTTCTGATCTTACTGTTCTTTTACAGTGTCTTGTACCTGTTCTTCAATCAGATCTGCAATATTCTTCTCATCGTCTTTGGCAACTTCTGTAATTGATTTTACAAGACCTGCCATCCCCTGAATCTCAGATGGGATAATGATCTTTGTAGCTTTTCCGTCAGCTGCTTTAGCAAATGCTTCTAAGCTCTTTAACTGGATGACTGCATCGTCAGCTTTGGCTGCCTTGATTGATTCAATACCCTGTGCATTCGCTTTCTGGATCGCACGGATCGCTTCTGCCTGACCTTCTGCTTCACGGATCGTTGCTTCTTTCTTCGCTTCCGCACGAAGGATTGCTGCTTCCTTATCTCCCTCTGCCTGAAGGACCATAGATTCTTTCTGTCCTTCTGCACGTAAGATCGCGGACTTCTTCTCACCTTCTGCGATCAGAATCGCTTCTCTTCGTTCACGTTCTGCTTTCATCTGTTTCTCCATGGCATCCTGAATGGCTGCTGGTGGAATGATGTTCTTAAGTTCCACACGGTTTACTTTGATTCCCCATGGATCTGTCGCAACGTCAAGTGTTGCTCTCATCTGTGTATTGATCGTCTCTCTGGAAGTTAATGTCTCATCTAATTCCAGATCACCGATGACATTTCGAAGTGTTGTAGCTGTCAGATTCTCGATTGCCATGATCGGGTTCTCTACACCGTAACTATATAATTTTGGATCAGTAATCTGAAAATATACAACTGTATCGATCTGCATCGTAACGTTATCTTTTGTGATAACTGGCTGTGGTGGGAAATCCACAACCTGCTCTTTTAAGTTGACTTTTCTTGCAACACGATCAATAAATGGGACTTTGACATGAAGTCCTACAGACCATGTTCCCTGATAAGCACCCAGTCGTTCTACAACATAAGCATGTGCCTGCGGCACGATACGCACTGTGGATGAAATGATCATCGCAAGCAATGCGATAACGATAATAAATAAAATAATCGACATAATCTTATACCTCTCTTTCTACGATCAGTTTCACGCCTCGGATTTCTTTTACGATCACTTCGCTGCCTTCTGGAATGATCTCTCCAGCCTCAAAGCTTCTCGCAGTCCAATCCTGGCCATTTAACTGAACCAACCCTTTGCTTTCCATGTTATTGATCGTTTCTTTGACAAGTGCTGTCTGTCCGATCAATGCATCAGTATTCGTTTTTTGCACCTTGCTGTTTAAATATCGTTTGGCAACTGGTCTTGTCAGTGCAAACAACAGACATGTTACCACGATAAATATCAACATCTGTACCCAAAATGGAACACCAAATAGTGCTGTGATTGCTGCAACAACGGCTCCACCTGCAAACCAGATACTTGTAAGTCCAAGTGTCATGATCTCAACAAGTAAAAATACCGCGGATGCGATCAGCCAATAAACTGCATACATTTAATCCACCCCCTGTCTCTGGCGTCTTGCCTCATAAACTAAAAGGCCTGATGCCATGGCTGCATTTAATGATTCTACCTTACCACACATTGGAATCTTGATCTTCTTCTGTACTTTGTCTGTCAACTTATCTGTCAGACCATTTCCCTCATTGCCAATGAAAAATGCGGTTCCTTTTTGATAATCTTCCTTCGTATAGTCTGTTCCATTGAGATGTGCTGCATACGTGATGATATTCTTTTGTTTCATCGTTTCTGCAACTTCTAAAAGATCATCGACATAGACAAATGGCACACGAAATATCGATCCCATCGTGGAACGCGTAACCTTTGGATTATAAATATCTACTGTATCATGACTCATGATAACACCATTGATCCCTGCACCCTCTCCTGTTCGAAGGATCGTCCCGAGATTCCCCGGATCCTGAAGATTCTCAAGCACCAGAAATAATGGTTTTTCCTGTTCTAGAAGATCTTCTAAAGAATATTTCATCATCTTCACCAGTGCAAGAACTCCCTGTGGTGTCATCGTATCGGAAATCTCTTTCATAACTTGAGGTGATACCAATTCCACATCCATATGTTCAAAAATCACTCTATGTTCGTTATAAAAATCTTCAGATGCATAGACTTTATATAAATATTCTTCTGGGATCTCTGTAAACATACGAATTCCCTCTACAAGAAATAATTCTTGTTTTCTTCTTTCTCTTGCACTCTTCTTTAATTTGATGATCTGTTTGATCTGCTTATTCTGAGTGGTTGTGATCATATTCTTATCCACCTCCGATCTATTATTTTCTTAATTTGACCAGATCTTCTTTCTTACCGATCAGCACAAGATTTTCCTCATCTTTGATCGGTTTCGTTGGATCTGGAGCCCCGTCAACACCACCTTCTCCTTCGATCGCGATGACGTTAACGTTATATTTTCCACGGAAATTAATGTCTACTAATGATTTGTTGATCCATTCTTTTCTTGCCGGTACTTTAACGATACTTGTATCTGCGGAAAGGTCAAACAGATCTGTCATACTTCCTCCAAGCAGATTGTTTGCGATCCTTGCTCCCATCTCTTCTTCTGGATAAACGATCTCATCGGCTCCAACACGTTTTAATATCTCTCCTTTTAAAGTTCCGTCTGCCTTCGCAAGAACATATGGCACACCGATCTCTTTGACGATCATCAATGCCATAACACCGGAATCTAAATGCTCTGCAGTTGCGATCACAACTGCATCCATTCCTTCCAATCCGATGTTGTTCATCATTTCCTTATCAGATATATCCACACAGACTGCACAAGTTACTTTATCTGCGATATCTCTTACAAGATCCTCATCTTTATCAACTGCCAGTACTTCTGCTCCACCTTTGGCAAGTGACCTTGCGATACTGCTTCCAAACTTTCCAAGTCCTAAAACTGCAACTGACTTCTTCATTCTTCTCCGTTACCTCCGTTGCGATATCATGTTATAATATGAATCTATTTCACTTATAAGATCAGATCCTGTTCCGGATACATGACCATCTTTTTCTTATTCTTCTGTGAAAAACCGATCGCCATAGAAATCGGTCCGACACGCCCTAAATACATGGTAATGATGATAATCACTTTCCCTGCGATTGTCAAATTCGGTGTCAATCCTTTGGTTAAACCAACTGTCGCGAGTGCTGATACACATTCATAGCATGAATCCATAAAAGTCCCATGATCAAATACCAACAGCAATAACACAGATGTCATCAGCACGATCAAGTTGATCACAATGATCGCAAGCGCTTTAGCCAACAGATTCTGTGGAACTCTTCGTTTAAATAACGTAATTGATTCTTCTTGTTTTGCCACAGAGAGCACACAAAATACAAGAATTGCGAATGTCACTGTCTTGACACCGCCTGCAGTACCAGTTGGTGATCCTCCGATGATCATCAGAAACATAGAAACCAGCGAAGATGCATCCGTCAATGCGCCCTGTGCTACCGTCTCAAACCCTGCGGTACGTGTCGTCACAGACTGAAACAGTGATGCCTGTATCTTCTGTGGCAATGACAGACTCTCCATAGTTGCTGGATTATGATATTCAAACAGAAAGATCAATATTGTACCAAACAAGATCAAAAATGACGTAATGGATAACACGATCTTAGTCTGAAGTCTCCATTGTTGTATCATCCTTTTTACAGGAACTTTATCTTTTACGATCTTTTTGAATCCCTGCCAAAGATCTTTCCATACAACAAATCCAAGACCTCCCAGGATGATCAGCCCCATTGTCGTAAAATTCATAACTGGATTCGTCACATAGCTTCGCAGACTGTCGTCTCTTACAATATCCATTCCTGCATTACAAAATGCCGAGATTGAATTAAAGATTGCTGCCCATACTCCATATCCAATGCCAAATTCCGGCACATACTGAGTCGCATAAAGAACTGCTCCAATTCCTTCTATGATCCCTGTCCCGATCAGAATCTTCTTAACTAATGGAACTAAACCTGTCATTGTATTAAGACCCATAGACTCCTGGATCAACATTCTATTTCCAAGAGTGATCCTCTTTCGAAGCATAAAAAACATTCCGGTTGTGATCGTAATGACACCAAGTCCTCCGATCTGTACAAGCAATATGATCACTGCCTGCCCAAATATACTCCAATGTGTCATTGTTGTCTCAACGATCAAACCTGTCACACACACAGATGTTGTTGCTGTAAATAATGCATCAATATAAGGCGTTGCCTGCCCGCTTTGTGTTGCGATCGGCAGTGTAAGCAGTATCGATCCTGCAAATATTGTAATTAAAAATCCAAGCAATATGACCTGTACCGGTCGTAACTCTTTCATAAAATAATGCTCCTATATAGAGAAATAGAGGAATCCTAGATAAACAGGATTCCTCTAAGATCATGTTTTATTTATTTTCCTAATAAATGTGCAATCTGAAGCTGATATTCATCGATATCTTTTGTCATTGCGAGTCCTTCGTCAATGTCCATATCCATGAATCTTCCGTTCTGGTATCCAACAACACGGTTTGTCTTTCCTGCACATAATAAGTCAACTGCGTAAGCACCCATCATAGAAGCGTATACACGGTCTTTTGCTGTTGGGCTTCCACCACGCTGCATATGTCCAAGGATCGTAGCACGTGTTTCAATACCTGTTGCAGATTCGATTCTCTTCGCCATACTGTAAGAATGTCCAACACCTTCGGCATTGATTACCATATGATGTGTCTTACCTTTTGCTCTGTTACGAAGTAAATGTTCGATGATCTGCTGTTCTACCTTAGGAAGGTTTCCATCAAAGCTTTCTGGGATCAGGATATCTTCTGCTCCTGTTGCCATACCACACCATAATGCGATATATCCAGCTCCACGTCCCATAACCTCTACGATACTACATCTTTCATGAGATGTTGATGTATCACGGATCTTGTCGATCGCTTCCATCGCTGTGTTAACAGCTGTATCGAATCCGATCGTATATTCTGTACATGCGATATCTAAGTCGATCGTTCCTGGAACAGCGATCGTGTTGATTCCAAGCGCTGCTAACTTCTTAGCTCCCTGGAAAGAACCGTCTCCACCAATAACTACCAATCCGTCGATTCCATGTGCTTTACAGATCTCAGCACCACGTTTCTGACCTTCTTCTGTCTTAAATTCTTCACATCTGGCTGTGAAAAGGATTGTACCTCCACGGAAGATCGTATCGGCTGTTTCTGTTGGTGTTAAATCGATGATGTCTTCGTTTAACAGTCCATTGTAACCTTTACGGATTCCCTTAACTTTTAATCCTCTTTCTTTACCAATTCTGGCTACGGCACGCACTGCTGCGTTCATAGCAGGTGCATCTCCACCACTTGTTAAAACTCCAATTGTTTTAATGTTTGGTTTTCCCATTTGCAATATCCTCCAATTATTAATCCATACAATTCTTAACTTGGCTTTTATTCTAATCCATTTAAAGAAATTTTTCAATAGTCTTTGTTATATTCCTAACGATCTAACCCGAATATTTTCTTTTCCATATCGTTTTTCGAGATCAAATAATAAATTCTCGTTACCAGAAACCATATAATCTCTCCCTAAACGGTTCACAGCACGTTCTGTTTTGCAATAGATCACCACTGGATTTTTACCGGGATAGGAAGTTAAAATACCTTTTAATGCATCCTCTTCTTTAAAAAATGCTTCTTTATCCGCAAATTGTACCCATAATTCCTGTCTGCTATCCTCAAAACTGATGATCTGATTACATATGACTTTGCTTTCTTCTTCAGAAATCTGTGTTGTTCCTTTGATAAATACTTTGGCATCTTCTCTTAAAAGAGACTGATATGTCGCATACTGTCTTGGAAATACGACAACTTCCACGGTTCCTCTTAAGTCTTCCAGTGTGATAAATGCCATATTCTGATTCTTCTTCGTAAGTTTCACACTCATCTCACTGATCAAACCGCCAATGATACAGCTTTCCCGATCGTGAATCTTTGTCTTTCCTGTTTCTTCATCGATCACAAAATCAGAAGTATGTGCTGTTACACTTCGTTCAAGGCGTTCTATATCATCCTCTAAAGGATGTCCACTGACGTAGATCCCAAGCACTTCCTTTTCCATGGCAAGTTTCTGCTCTTTCTCATATTCCCCAACATCTGGATAGGAAATCTGAAAATACTGCTGTTCTTCTTCTCCAAGAAGATCCATCAGACTCATCTGTCCTGCGATCTCATTTTTCCGTTCTTTCTGGATACTATCGATCACACTGGCGTAGACGATCATCTGCTGCTTTCTTGTTACATGAAAACAATCTAAAGCTCCCGATTTGATCAGATTTTCTACAGTTCGTTTATTGATCTCTTTGCTTGATAATCGTTCCACGAGATCTTTAAAATCTCTGTATGGTCCATTTAAATTTCGTTCTCTTATGATCGCTTCAATGACTGGCCGTCCCAGACTCTTGATCGCAGTCAGTCCATAACGGATATTTCCATGGTCTACAGAGAACGCACCCTCTCCATAGTTAATATCTGGTGGCAAAATCTTAATTCCTAATTTCTTGCAGGCATAACTGTATTCTGAAATCTTGTTTGTATTTCCAAGAACAGAGGTTAACAAGGCTGCCATAAATTCTACTGGATAATGGCATCTTAAATAGGCTGTACGATAGGCAACTACTGCATATGCTGCCGCATGAGATTTGTTAAATGCATATTTTGCAAAGTCTAACATCTCATCCCAGATCTGGTTCGCTGTCTTTTCATCAATACCGTTATTGATACATCCTGGAATTCCTTCTTCTTCATTTCCATAAACGAAATTCTGTCGTTCTTTGATCATGACATCGCCCTTTTTCTTGGACATCGCACGACGTACAAGGTCACTTCGTCCAAGCGTATATCCGGCTAGTTTCATAACGATCTGCATAACCTGTTCCTGATAAACGATACATCCATAGGTTGGCTCCAGAATCTCTTCCATCTGTTCACATTCATAATGTATGCTTTCCTGATGATTCTTTCCCTCAATGTATCGTGGAATAAAGTCCATTGGTCCCGGTCGATACAAAGAAATTCCAGCAATGATATCTTCCATATTCTGTGGTTTTAGTTCTTTCATAAATGACTTCATTCCTGAACTTTCCAACTGAAATACACCTTCTGTATGACCATTTCCGATCATCTCATAAACTTCTTTGTCTGTCGGATCAATTTTCGTGATATCAAAATCCGGCACTTTTCTTCGCACCATTTTCTCTGCGTCCTGAATGACTGTTAATGTACGAAGTCCCAAAAAGTCCATCTTCAACAGACCAAGTTCTTCGATCGTTGTCATCGTAAACTGAGTAACAGCTGCGTTATCTGCACCTGTTGCTAATGGCACATATTCATCAATCGCTGTCTTACCGATCACGACTCCAGCTGCATGCATGGAAGCATGTCTTGGAAGTCCTTCTAGTCTCTTCGACATATCGATCAGATAATGTGTTTCTTCGTCCTGCTCATAAGCATTTCTCAAGTCCTTGCTGATCTTTAATGCTTTATCGATCGTAATATTTAATTCATTTGGAACCATCTTTGATATTCCATCTACTTTTGCATATGGAATATCCAAAACTCTTCCGACATCACGGATCACGGCCCTTGCAGCCATAGTTCCAAAAGTGATGATCTGTACTACTTGATCTTTCCCGTATTTTCTTACAACATAATCAATGACTTCCTGTCTTCTCTCATAACAGAAATCCACGTCGATATCGGGCATGGATACACGTTCTGGATTTAAGAAACGTTCAAACAGCAGTTGATACCGGATCGGATCGATATCTGTGATCTCCAAACAGTAAGAAACGATACTTCCGGCTGCGGAACCACGACCAGGTCCCACTGCGATCCCATGTTCTTTTGCATAATGAATGAAATCCCATACGATCAGAAAATAATCAACATATCCCATATTTTCAATAGTTTTCAATTCATAATCCAGCCGCTCTCTTAATTCTTTTGTAATATTCGGATAACGACGTTTTAAGCCTTCTTCGCATAAATGGTTCAGATACGTAACTGCAGTGTATCCTTCTGGCACATCATATTCTGGCACTTTCTGTTCTCCAAATACGATTTCAACATTACAACGTTTGGCAATCTTGCCTGTATTCTCGATCGCTTCTCTTGCATATGGGAACAATCTCTGCATTTCTTCCGGAGATTTTAAATAATACTGACCTCCTTCATAACGCATACGGTCTTCATCCTGCACTTTCTTCCCCGTCTGGATACAAAGCAAGATATCGTGTGCCTCGGCATCTTCTTTAAATGTATAATGAATATCATTTGTAGCAACCAGATCAATTCCTGTCTCTTTTGACATCTTAAGCAGTGCCGTATTTACTTTTGTCTGGTCTGGAATTCCGTGATCTTGCAATTCCAGGAAGAAATTGTCTTTTCCAAAAAGATCCTGTAATCTCAACGCCGTATTCTTTGCTTTTTCGTAGTTATTTTCACGGATATAAGTTGCAACTTCCCCAGCAAGACATGCACTTAATGCGATCAGACCTTCCTTGTATTCTTCCAGAACTTCATAATCTACTCGTGGCTTGTAATAAAATCCTTCGGTAAACCCCCTGGAAACGATCTTCATCAAGTTATGGTAACCCGTGTCATTTTTGGCAAGAAGTACCAGGTGATAGTATCTTTTATCTCCCTGACTGGCTTCTTTATCGAATCTCGAACCAGTTGTTACATAAATCTCGCATCCAATGATCGGTTTGATTCCTTCTGCTTTCGCTGCCCTGTAAAAATCGATTACTCCGTACATCGCTCCATGATCGGTGATCGCAATGCTGTCCATGCCAAGCTCTTTTGCCTGATGAACTAGCTCCTTGATCTTACTGGAACCATCCAGCAGACTGTATTCTGTATGGACATGTAAATGTGTAAAACTCATGAACCCTCTTTTCTAATATGTTTTTTGTATTTTCTGGCTATCATTTTATCATACAACTTCATTTTATGCTATAATCTGTAGATAACAGCATAAATTTTTTAAACCGTTATCATCAATCACACCTATGCTGAAATTTAACAGTGAAAGAAACGAGGTTTTCTATGGAGAATATAACAATTCAAGACATTTTAGAAGCAACAGACGGAACACTTTTATGTGGTGATCCTTCCATGAAGATTGACCACTTAAGTACGAATTCTATGGAGATCGGTCCTAACACTTTATTTGTACCGATCATCGGAGAACGTGTTGATGCCCATATTTTTATTCCTAATGCATTAAAAGAAGGCGGTGCCTGCTTAACACAAGAACATACAGAAGCTTCAGGAAATGCTCCATACATCAAAGTTCCTGATACTTTGACAGCCATGCAGCAGATTGCTGCCTATTACAGAAATAAAATGTCTCTTCCGATCATCGGCGTTACTGGAAGTGTTGGTAAAACAACAACCCGCGAGATGATCGCACATGTTTTAAAGGGCAAATACAAAGTATTTGAAACGATTGGCAATCAAAACAGTCAGGTTGGTGTTCCATTAACATTAGATCATCTGACATCCGAAGATGAAATCGGTGTTCTTGAGATGGGAATGAGTGAAAAGGGACAGATCACAACTCTTGGTAATATCATCCATCCAAACGTTGGTGTTGTCACAAATGTTGGTGTTTCACACATTGAGATGATGGGTTCCCGAGACAATATCTGTATCGAAAAATTAGATATCCAGAATGGTCTGCCTGAAGATGGTGTCCTATTCTTAAATGGAGATAATGATATGATCCGTAAACATATCGATTATGTCAAAAAACCATATGAATTTTACGGTTTCGCAGAGGATTGTACTTACCGTGCAGAAAAAATCCGTGAAAAAGGTGGACAGACTTTATTTGAATTCCACTATGGTGATATGAAAGAACCTATCACTTTAAATGTACTTGGAAAGCATAATGTATCCAATGCATTAGCCGCCATTGCGATCGGACTCCGCTATGATGTTCCAATGAGTGCTATCAAGGCACAGTTATCCACATTTTCTGGTCAGCGACAGAATATTATCCACGTTAACGACTATATTCTGATCGATGATGCGTATAATGCAAGCCCAGATTCCATGAAAGCAAGTTTAAGTATTTTATCTGAATTTAAGACTCGTGGAAGAAAGATCGCTGTCTTATCTGACATGTTAGAACTTGGACCAGATTCACCGGAATACCACAAAGAAGTGGGACGTTTTATCGCTACAACAAAAGTGACAGATCTCTTTATCACTGGTGAACTTTCCAGACATTATATTGAGGAAGCATGGAAGGAAAATCCTTCTCTTCATACCCGTGCATTTTCTTCTAACGGAGAACTGATCGCTTTCCTTGAAACTTACTTAAAAAAGAACGATGTTGTACTGATCAAAGGCTCTAACGGTATGAATCTTAAGGAAGTAAGCAAAGCCTTAATGGCTTGATTGTATCAAAAATAGAACATTATTTTCTCTTGACATTCTTTTTTTATAGGACTATTATGAGTGCAACGAAATACAGAATGCAATGAGCAGGACACATTGATATTTGAATTCTTTTTCAGAGAGTTGCCGGTTGCTGTGAGGCAATAAAGAACTTATATCCATATCCCCTGCGAGCAGTCAGCTGAACATGATGATTCATTAGTAAGTGCGACCGGAATCCTTCCGTTATCAAGGAGCACATTAAATGATGTGACTAAGGGATTACGATTTGAGTAATAAAAAGAAGTGGTACCGCGGAGAATATTCGTCTTCTGAAATGCTGAGCAGGCATTTCAGGAGATTTTTTTTACTCATTTTTATTGTATCCTGTGTTTTGAATACATTTTATTTTATGATAGAGTTTATTTTAAGAGGAGTGATTAAGAATGAATAGCTTAACAATCGTAGCAATCGCAATCGTCGTATTAGTTGCTGGTTATGCCCTTTACGGACGCTGGTTAGCTAAGACATGGGGAATCGATCCTAAAGCGAAAACCCCAGCTTACACACACGAAGATGGTGAAGATTACATCCCGACACCAAAAGCCGTTGTATTTTCCCATCAATTTTCATCCATCGCAGGTGCAGGTCCTGTTACCGGACCAATCATCGCCGCAATGTTTGGATGGCTGCCAGTTCTTCTCTGGCTGTTGATCGGTGGTATCTTCTTCGGAGCCGTTCAGGATTTTACAGCTCTTTACGCTTCTGTAAAGAACGAAGGAAAATCCATGGGTGTCCTGATTGAGAAATACATTGGTAAAACAGGAAGAAAATTATTTCTTCTGTTCTCCTGGTTATTTACTTTACTTGTAATCGCAGCTTTCACAGATATGGTTGCAGGAACATTTAACGGATTCACAGTAACAGGTGCTAAAAGTTCACCAAACGCTGCCGCTGCTTCTATCTCCATGTTATTTATCTTAGGAGCTGTTGTTTTCGGATTATTCACAAAATATGTAAAACCAAACCAGAAAGTAGAATTTGTTGCAGGACTTGTATTACTGCTCGTTATGTTAGCCGTTGGTATTGCCTTCCCATTATATTTTACAAAAAATACTTGGATCGCAGTCGTTATGGTTTACTTATTCCTTGCATCTGTTATGCCAATGTGGCTAATGATGCAGCCTCGTGACTATTTAAGTACCTTCTTATTAGTCGGAATGATCATCGGTGCTGTCCTTGGTGTATTTGTTGCTCATCCAGCAATGAACTTACCAGCATTCAGTGGATTTAATGTTGGTGGAAAAAGCTTATTCCCTACATTATTTATCACGATCGCCTGTGGTGCTGTTTCAGGATTCCACAGTTTGGTATCTTCCGGAACATCATCTAAAACAGTCAGCAATGAAAAAGACATGCTTTGTGTTGGATATGGATCTATGATGGTAGAATCTTTATTAGGTGTTATTGCCTTAGTTGTTGTCGGTGCAGCAGCTGTCGGTGGTAAAATGCCTGAAGGAACACCATTCCAGATCTTCTCAGGAAATGTAGCTGGATTCTTAACACTACTTGGAATCCCTAAACATGTAGCTACTTGCTTTATGACAATGTGTGTTTCTGCACTTGCATTAACATCCCTTGACTCTGTAGCAAGAATCGGACGTATGTCATTCCAGGAATTATTCATGGGAGAAGCTGCTGATGGCTCTGATCTTACAGGGGTAAGAAAATTATTTACAAACAAATATTTCTCAACTGTTATCACATTATTCTTCGGATTCTTATTATGCTTAGGTGGATACAACAACATCTGGCCATTATTCGGAGCCGCAAACCAGTTATTAGCATCTTTGGTATTGATCGCATTATCTGTCTTCTTATTAACAACAGGAAGAAAAGGATGGATGTTATACGCACCTATGTGCATCATGTTAGTTGTAACATTTACAGCCCTTGTACAGGCCGTGATCGGAATCTTTACAAAGATCTTTGTAACAGGTGGATTCGTATTTATGATCGATGGATTACAGTTGATCGTCGCTTTACTTCTGATGGCACTTGGACTTATGGTTGCAGTTTCCTGCTTTAAGAAACTGTTCCAGAAAAGCCATGAAGGAGCAGATAATAGATCTACACATGCAACTGTGTAAATTTTAATTGTATGACGGAAATGTATTAAGTATTCATAAAAATATAAAGAAAGATAGAGGTACGAAAAACGAATTTCGTACCTCTATCTTTCTTTATATTTTTATGAATACCTGAAGACATTCTCGTATAAAATTAAGAATTTCCAAACAGAAAGGTGTGTATGTTGAACGTTATTGGTTTTCGATTTTTGTAGTGGTAGACAGATATTTATTATAAATACCAATAACGTAAAACATACAGACCACATTAAGTTTTCCAATCTTGTAATTGTCCACACTTTAGACTTCAGGTATATGATAAAAAATAAATAAGCAACCGAAAACGCAGCATTGGAATTTTGCCATATTTTGAACAAATTCGCAGCCCAATTGCAATGTCATTAAGTTAAGAATCAGTATTGTTATCTCATCAACAGATATTCATTATGTCTGTTGGTGAGATTTTTATTTTCTGCATTCCAAAAAGACAGATTGATTTCTGCCTACAAAAAGATTA